>OGKR01000024.1_pt1 | contig 174135 bp, 148 predicted proteins | sample 1572431 | NCBI WGS metagenome assembly OGKR01 (sample SAMEA2582079, study PRJEB24529) | metagenome | biome: Human gut stool | place: China | collected 2011 | reverse complement strand
ATATCGCGGCGTTCGCCGCATCACGGCATAAGTAAAGACAGCGATTTGTGCGCAAGCGCCCATCGCTGTCCTCACTATGCCTATGCGCGGCTATGCTTTCGTAAACTCTCAATTTACATCTCTAATGGAACGTGAAGGAATCGCCGTCCTCCACGATGCAGATCATAGTCTTGCCGGCATTGAGGACAATCTCATCACCATTGTCGTCATAGTACCTCGTGGCACTGTAATCGGAGGTCTTCTCCCAATTCACGTGAATCCCCCGGCCGTTCGTAAAGAACCAGCCGTCTCTCGTGGTGTCGTGGCATTGGAATGCCAGGTATCCCTCGCCCAACTCTTCATAAAAGGTATTCTGTACCAGAATATTCTTGAAAGTCAGCTGCTTGCCGGTCAATGCATCGATATGCGGTCCGTCCGTACTGCCGGACAGATGCTGGGAACGATAATAGAGACCGTCATCCTCATTGAATTCAAAATAACATCTGGTCAGAGGGTAACACCCTGACATATCGATATAAGTGGCATCCTTGGCCTTGGAACCGTATTGCCCCAGCGTATTTGGCTCAGCCTTCGTGGCAAAACGGAAATGCTCTTCGTCGGACAGCCCACGATATTCCAGACTGTAACCTTTTTGGCCGATCACCCGCAGCAGACCGGCCCCGGAAGCATAAGCATTGTGAGGCTTGTTGCGATCCGTGGTGCGGAAAAAGGCTCCTTCATCCGTGCCGGAGGTACCGTCGATGTCCTGCGTGTCCGGCTGTGCCAGCAATTCATTGATGAAAAAAGGCCCTCCGAAATGCACCAGGAACGCATCCCATTCAAATGCCCAGTAGGCATAATAATCACGCAGACTCCGGATGTTGCCGATCTTGTCCAGATCCTCCCAGCCTTCATAGACTGCCATCATACGCGTCATGCGGTTTTCAACATTTGCTTCATAGAGAATGGAAGCCTCGGACAGACTATATTGAGGGATCGCGGCAGCCTCATTGGGAATCATGACAGCAATAGGGCGCGTGGCAGCAACATCGGCATCCACCCATTCATTGGTGAGACGACTGCGCACCATTCCCTCAGCGGGTGCCACCGAATCATCCTCCACCACGATCGTCACAGGATCCGGAAGCTTGTCATCGGGATCCGTCGAAGAAGCAGGATTGTTGTCCGGCAGGATCGGACTGAAAATATTATCATTATTGTTCTGTGCGCCGCAGGCGGTCAGCAGCAGAGAGGCGGACAGCAGAAGCGCGGCGGCTCTGTGCCATGTCCGTTTTTTATTATTATGAGAAATCATGTAAAAGTCACCTCGACCATAATACGGTATTTATCAAAAGCGTTACCAATCAAAAAAATCCATCAACCTTTTCCCTGATCAGATCACAAAAGTATAAATGATCACGCCGCAGAAAATACCTAACAGCGCACCCATGAGTACCTGCAGAGGAGTATGTCCCACGAACTCCTTCAGCTTGTCATGAGGGGAAATCTCGCTACGGCCCATATCCTCGAAGATCTTCATCATATCATTCAGCACCTGTGCCTGAATACCGGTCTCGCGGCGGACTCCCATGGCATCGTACATCACGATGATCGCCAGGATCAGAGAGATGGCGAACTCGAAACTGCCGGCGCCGTATTCGTAGCATGTCGCAGTGACCAGTGCACATACGGTAGCGGAATGCGAACTGGGCATTCCACCGCTGCCCACCAGACGCTCCGCCACGAATTTTTTGGAAATGATCAGATGGATCAGAGTCTTCAGGATCTGTGCCACGAACCAGCCGCAGGCTGCAGTCAGAAAAATATGATTACTGAAAAATTCTTCAAAAAAAGTCATAAATAACCTCGTTTCTGCCACGCCCCATTTGGAAGGACAGGCATATATAAATTCAGTATAATCCAAAAGAAGAAAAAAGTACAGTGCCTGGCTTGAAATGATGTGGGAAGAATGGCTTGAAATGATGTTGAAAGAAACGTATAATAGTGTCATGTGGATTCTTATAACCAAAGCCTAAGGAGACCAGTAATGAGCCTGTTGAGTGTAATAGTGCCCTGTTATAATGAAGAGGAAAGTGTAGCCCTGTTTTACCGGGAACTGACGAAGAATGATCCTTTTTTCAAGGAAAAAGAAATAGAACTGGAGCTGCTGTATATCGATGACGGTTCCAAAGACGGTACTGTGCGGGAAGTGAAAAAGCTGATCGAGCAGGATCCGCGTGTGCATATTATTTCCTTCTCCAGGAATTTCGGAAAAGAAGCCGCCATGTTCGCCGGACTGGAAAAGTCTCGGGGAGACTATGTGGTCATGATGGATGTGGATCTGCAGGATCCGCCTTCCCTGCTGCCGGAAATGTTCGAATATATCTGGCAGGGATATGATTCCGTGGCTACCCGCCGCGTTACGAGAAAAGGGGAGCCGCCGATCCGCAGCTTTTTCGCCAGAAGATTTTATCATCTGATGAAGAAGATATCCCATACCGAGATGATGGACGGTGCCAGAGATTACCGCCTGATGACCAGACAGATGGTGGATGCGATCCTTTCCATGCGGGAGTATAACCGTTTTACCAAGGGAATCTTCGGCTGGGTCGGTTTCCGTACCAAATGGCTGGAATATGAAAACGTGGAACGTGCCAAGGGAGAGACCAAGTGGAATTTCTGGAAACTGCTGGTATATTCCATAGACGGGATCACTGCTTTTTCCACAGCACCGCTGCTGATCGCCTCTTTTGTCGGGATCCTGTTCTGCGTGATCGCTTTTCTGATGATCGTATTTATCATTGTGAGGAAGCTGATCTTCGGTGATCCGGTCTCCGGCTGGCCTTCCCTGGTGTGTATTATCCTGATGACCAGCGGCATCCAGTTCTTCTGTACCGGTATTCTCGGACAGTATCTGGCGAAAGCCTATATGGAAGTAAAACGCAGACCGATCTATTTGGTAAAGGAAGAAATCTAGGCATTTTGCTGTTACAAAACAGGGGGTAAATGTAACATTTTTGCTTTCTTAACTATATTTTAACGAGAAAAAGTCTTTTCAAAAAACGACAGTTATGATATTATTTCTCTGTCAGTCACGGTAGGAGAGCAATACTCGACAAGTATAAAGGGGGACTTGTTTTGGATATTGTAGCAGTAAAAGATTCTGAACTGGAAAGATATGTAACTAAAATCATGCTGGAGATAGGGGTGCCGGCGCATCTGAAGGGTTATCACTACTTACGTGATGCAATTATTTTGTCAGGAAAAGATATGGAAGTGGTAAGCAGCGTTACCAAACTTCTGTATCCTACGATCGCAAAACATTTTAAGACCACAGACCAGAAAGTGGAACGCGCCATCCGGAATGCCATTGAGGTATCCTGGACTCGGGGAAATGTGGAGACATTTGAGAAAATATTTGGATATTCAGCAGCCAGCGGAAGGAACAGACCGACGAACAGCGAGTATATCGCACGTATCGCAGACAACATCCGATTGGATTATAAGGCTATGTAACATATTGAATTTATTCTTTTTAAATTAGGAAAGTTAACGTTTCGATGCAGTATTCTTTCTTACACACTGACAGGACCGCATGCCGGAAGAGATTTACGGTATGCGGCTTTTTTATGCTTTTTCATGCGTGCCACGTAATATTTGTCAAGTCCCGATAAATATGGTAAGATGATAACGATTCAGAGCAATAGAGAGCCTGCCCGGATCCACGGAGCGGGCACCGGGAGAAAACATGACTTTTCGGATATCGGATTTACTGATCAGAGGCTGTCTGATCATCATCGGGCTGACGGAAGTCGCCCATTTGGCGGGCTGCCTGCTGGGGTGGTCTTTTTTGGCTGTAACGGAGCTGCTGCTGGCGGAAATCGCCGTAGCGGTGCTTGTATTGATCTTGTCCGGTCTGATCGCACATAAAAACAGCATCATCGGAAAACCGGCACCGGAGAACAGCAAAACGAGCGGAAGACAACAGATTTTGACAGTAGTACTTGTATTTTTCATTCTGCTGCAGGTGCTATGGATCCTCACGGGAGGACGTGTGTGGACGGACGGCGATATGACGCTGGAGACCGTCAATACCTTCCTGAAGGAGAATGGCATCTATACCGTGGATCCGCTCACGGGGGAACCGTATACACAGGGCATGTCTTTCCGGCTGAAGCTGCTGTGCCTGCCTACCCTGTACGGAACCATCAGCCGCTGGAGCGGTATGGCCCCTGAAACGGTAGTATACCGGCTGATCCCCTGCCTGACGTTATGCATGGGATACCTGGCTTACGGCAGGCTGGGGGCTGTGCTGTTCGACGATAACAGGAAAAAATGCAATATTTTCCTAATTATAGTGGGAATACTGTTCTGTGCAGGAGCGTACATGCCCAGCGTGGACGGCTTTGATATTTTCTACGGAGGCTTCCGGGGAGTGACGATCCGTGCGGCGGTGCTGCTTCCGTATCTGTTTTCATGCCTGTTCGAGAGAAAATATCTCGGTGCGGTGCTCTGTATCCTGGCGGAAGCCTGTATGGTCTGGACACTGTACGGTGCGGGAGTGTGCCTGCTCGTGACGGTGGCATGGGTGGCATTACGGTGGCTGTGGACAATGTGCAGCCGCAGCGATCCTGAGAAAACACAGGCTGTGAAGACAGCACCGGGAGAGGAGGACGCAGAATGATGACACTTCTGAAGTCCGCCATGAACGGCTGGATCGATTATACACAGCATGGAAAATATGCAGCATTGCTGCTGGCAGCGATTCTCTATCTGGGCTATCGCCTGTGGAAAAGCAAAGCAGCAAAAAACGGCGGGAAGCAGCCGCTGTTCTATTTATATGCGGTGCTGATCACGCTGGCCTGCATCTGCCCGGTGACAGCGGTGATCCTGATGAAATACCAGACCGCGTTTTATTCCTATGTATGGATCTGGGCAGCAGTGCCCCAGACAGCACTGATCGCCTGGGCATGTACAGAGTTCCTGTATACCCTGTGGAGAGAAAAAAGTATCCGGAATGTGGCGGCCACGTTGCTCCTGGCGGGAATTGTGATCCTGAGCGGGAATCCGGTATTGGACCGGACTGGCACACAGCTGACACAGGTGGAGACACCCCGGGAGGTGCTTGGGCAGCTGTCGGAATATCACCTGGAGGAGAGTGGAGAGACGGAGCTTCATCTGTGGGCTCCGAAGGAGATCCTGGCGGCGGCCAGGGCATACAGTGCCGATATCCATCCCGTGTATGGGAGAAGCATCTGGGATGCCGCGCTGGGAAGCTATTCGTACGACACCTACGAGACATGGCAGGAGGACCTGTATCTGTGGATGAACCATCTGGAGGAGACCGGTGAGCCGGAGTATGTCCGCACGGAGGAAAATACCGGGGAGCGGACCATTGATTTCAGAACCTGCCTTGACAGTGCGGCGGCCGCAGGAGTAGACTACATTTTACTGCCGGGGGATCTGCCGGAGGATACCGCGGAAAAATTGCAGGAGACCCTGGGGACAGACACAGAGCGGAAGACCATAGCAGGATATTACCTGATAAAAATCAGATAGAAATCAGATAAAAATCGGATAGGAATCGGATAGAAGCCGGATAAAACCGGCCTAGAATTCAGATAACAGAAGGATTGCAATATGGAACAGGATTTGATCAGTATAGTGGTACCGGTATACCGGGCGGAAAACTATATCGAAGAGACACTTGACTGTGTGCGGGCCCAGACCTATACGAACTGGGAGCTGCTGTTAATAGAAGACTGTGGACCGGATCGTAGCAGACAGATCATCGAAGAATATATCCGGCGGACCGGAGACCGGCGGATCCGGCTGCTGACCCATCCCACAAATCTGGGCGCCGCCAGGGCACGTAACCTGGGAGTGAACGAGGCAAAGGGACGTTACCTGGCTTATCTGGATGCGGACGATCTGTGGGTACCGGAGAAGCTGGAGCGGGAGCTTGCTTTTATGAAGCAGCAGAAGGCTGCTTTTGTGTTCACAGGATATGAATTCGCCGACGAGAACGGCATAGGAACGGGGAAAATAGTCCATGTACCGACGACCATAAATTATAAGGAAGCCTTGAAAAATACCACGATCTTCACCAGCACAGTAATGTTCGACATGGAACAGCTGTCAAAAGAAGAGCTGCAGATGCCGCAGATCAAGAGTGAGGATACCGCGTTATGGTGGAGAATACTGCGCGGGGGTACTGTGGCTTGTGGTTTGGATGAAAATTTGGTAAAATATCGGAGAGCGGGGAAATCCCTGTCTTCCAACAAGATAGAAGCTCTGCGCAGGATCTGGAATCTGTATCGTAAGGCAGAGGGAATGTCTGTGCCGAGCAGCGCCTGGCATTTCTGCTTCTGGGCAGTACGTGCGGTGAAGCGCAGAATATAGGAGGAGTTTGTGTTGAATACAAACGGTAATTATTATGTGAACAGATTGCGCAGAAGGGAATCCTTCAAGCGATTGATCAATATAGGACTGTCGGCGATCTGCCTGTTCCTGGAAATTGCTCTGTTTGCCTACATGTGGCAGTTCCACTTCCAGTTCCAGCTGGTAGATCCGCTGCAGAAGATCTGGTACCGCGGTTTCCTGCTGGAGAACGGTATCTACAGTGTGATCCTGATCTTTTTCTCCGTGACCTACGGTGGAATGCGTCTTGGTTATATGAAAAATACGGAGATCATATTTTCCCAGGTGTTTGCAACACTGATGGCGGATGTACTGATCTATGCCGAGCTGTGTATGATGGCGCGTAGTGTGTTCCCGCCGGATATGTTCCTGCTCATGGTCGTTCTGCAGATCGTGGCAGTGATCATCTATGCCAATATTGCGAATAAAATCTATCGTACGGCGTTCCCGCCCAGAGAACTCCTGCTGATCCATGGAGACCGTCCCATCGCGGATATCTGTAAAAAGTTCGAAAGCCGTAAGGATAAATACAAGATCACAAAATGTGAACATATTAGAAAGGGCGCGGCAGAGCTCTGCAGAGAGATTCTGAGTGATTATCAGAACGGTGAGATCACCGCTGTCGTGATCTGGGATATTAATGAGAAGGATCGCAACACCATACTGAAATTCTGTTATGCACAGTCGATCCGTGTGTATGTAATGCCGAAAATATCAGATGTTATTTTAGTAGGATCCGAGGAATTACATGTATTTGATACGCCGATCCTGCTGACCAGAGAGTATTCCCTCAGCATGGAGCAACGGTTCATCAAACGTTCCATTGATGTGATCTGCTCTCTGCTCCTGCTGGTGATCACCTCTCCGCTGATGCTCCTGACGGCACTGGCCATCAAGCTGTATGACGGCGGCCCGGTATTGTATAAGCAGGTGCGCTGTACCATTGGCCAGAGAGAGTTCTATATCATGAAGTTCCGCAGCATGCGCACCGATGCGGAGAAGGACGGCGTAGCACGCCTGGCACAGAAAAATGACGACCGCATCACTCCGATCGGAAAAGTGATCCGCAAATGCCGTCTGGACGAGCTGCCCCAGCTGATCAACATCCTGCGGGGAGATATGTCCTTCATCGGCCCCAGACCGGAACGCCCGGAGATCATTGCCCAGTATACCGAAGTCATGCCGGAGTTCGCCTTCCGTATGAAGGTGAAGGCGGGGCTGGCAGGGTTCGCCCAGGTATACGGAAAATACAATACTTCTCCGTATGATAAGTTAAAACTAGATTTAACATATATCGAAAACTATTCGGTATGGCTGGATTTGAAGCTGATGCTTCTGACACTGAAGGTACTGTTCTGGCCGGACAGCACGGAGGGCGTCGAGAGTGAACAGGTGACGGCCTTCAAGGCAGAGTATGATGGCCGTGCGGAAAAAGACGATAACTGATCTGATCGTATGGGAATATGACAATATGGGAGGAAGCCTCATGGAAGCTGGCTATGGTAAGGAACCCTTCGATCTGCGGCTGCTGCTCTTGCGGCTGTGCCGTAATCTATGGAAAATACTGGCGCTGACGATACTGGGTACGGTGTTGTTCGGCGGCGGTTATTATGTTAAAAATGTGTTGCTGCAGCCCGATCCCGGGTATGCGGCTTCTTCCACTTATAAGGTGGAATATGTCGAGAACCCCAATGCGGCCGGTGCTTACTATATCAACGAAGCCACCTGGAACAGCCTGCTCCACACGGGAGAATTCCTGGACGGCGTGGAGACCCATCTGCAGGAAGCGGCAGAGCGCGGAGAGACCGGTGCTGCGGCAGTGCTGGAACAGGGCAGAGACAGCTGGACCGAAGCTTTGTCGGCTGCCCTGCCTTCCGATTTCAGTATTCCGGTGACGAAGGCTACGACACAGGATCCCGCGGAAAGCATTGCACTGGCGCATGCCGCGGAAGAGACCATGTGCGGGGAGTTCGCAGAGAGTATGCCGGAGATCACGCGGATCAAAGTGCTGGATCACGGAGACCTCGCAGAGGCAGTGGTGCCGGATGTGCGTCCGGTACGGGCCGTGATCCTGGCGGCGGTGTTGTCCTTGTTTTTCGTAGTGGTGATCTTCCTGTTATGGGAGCTGTCCCGGGACAGCATCTGGCTCCCGGCCACTCTCCGCAGACGGTATGGATTACACAGTCTGGGTACAGTGGAAAGTACGGGATTTGCGGAAAATGTGAAATATCTGCTGGAGAAAGCGGATGCCCATAAGATCGCCGTCTGCGGTGCTCTGCCGGAGGCAGATCCACAGGAGGCCGTGGATAAACTGCGTGAGCTGCAGACCGCCGGTAGAGAGCAGACCAGCGGCAGAGTGCAGCCCATCGACAGAGAATGGATCGCAGTTCCCAGTCCGCTGTTATGCCCTGAGAGCGCAGAGACTCTGCGGGAGGCGGATGTGGTCCTGCTGGCAGTGCCGGCCGGAGCGACGGTGGGCAAGCGTCTGGAGGCTGTGCTGGAATATCTGACCGCACAGGATTGTAAGGTGGACGGAGCCTTTTTATGGAATGCGGATGAGACCCTGATCCGGAGCTATTATTTTCTCCCGATGATTGGTTCCGATACAGCAGATAACGATATGAATACGAGAAATACAGAAATGGAGCATACAAAGACTACCCAGGCAGAAGGAGAGCAGGCATGAAGGTAGAAGTACTGGCATCGGTAATGAACGCTTCTCTTTGTGAAACCGTACAACATATGAACCTGCAGTCCGATGCGGTGATCATCAACCAATGCGACAGACTCGGGCAGGAGGAAATGCAGATATCCCAGGAAAACGGAGAGGCACGAACCATCCGTTTCTATAGCTTCCCGGACCGGGGCATCGGCAGAAGCCGGAATGAAGCCATCCTTCGGGCGAGAGGGGACATCTGCCTTTTTTCGGATGCAGATATTGTGTATGAGGACGGATATGAAACGTCGATCCTGGCAGAATTTGAGAAAAATCCGCAGGCAGACATGATCATTTTCAATATCGAAGTTGAGGAATCCCGGCGCACCTACCACATCACGGAGCGGAAACGAGTGCACTGGTATAACTGCGGCCGGTACGGAGCGGTGAGCTTTGCGGTACGCAGGGACAGCCTGCTGGCATCCGGGAGCACCTTCTCCCTGCTGTTTGGCGGCGGAGCGAAATACAGTAACGGCGAGGACAGCCTGTTCCTGGCGGAGTTCCTCCGGAAAGGCTATAAGGTCTATACCGCGCCCGTGACCATCGGCAGAGAGGAAGCGGGAGACTCCACCTGGTTCCGGGGCTACAATGAGAAATTCTTCCATGACCGTGGTATACTGTATCATTATCTGTACGGATGGCTGGCAGGACCGCTGGCACTGCGGTTCCTATATGCCCATAAGGGGACATTGTGCAGTGAAGTGACGATAAAACAGGCGAAGCAGTGGATGCGGGACGGCATCCGGGAAGCAGGAAAGCGCAGCTGAGCCTGAACCGCGGCAGACATCGCAGGAGAATACGCACGAACCGCGGCGGACATCGCGAGAGAATACGCCGGAAATTGAGACAGACATCGTAGGCAGGAAGGGGATCCCACATGGAAAAAAGTGCACTGGTATATATTGTATTAACACTCGTAACGGTGGGATTCGGCTTCTGCGTGCGCAACAGCGCCTACACGGCAGGATACCTGTCGGGCAGGCGGATGCCTGGAGCACCGGTGGGGTACGATCGTCAGCAGGCGAGGAACCTGGTGGCGGAGACCGCCGTATTCTGCCTCCTGGCGGGAGTCTCGGCCTGCCGTATTGCGGTGGGTGGTGACTACTGGGTCTACTGGCTGAAGTTCCAGCTGATCGATCAGGGACGCCATGTCTCCTATGAAAAAGGCTTCGTCGGGCTGGTGAAGCTGTTCCACTGGATCTTCGGTGAGGGCTCCTATCTGCCGATCTTCGGATTTTTTTCGCTGGTCACGGTGTTTTTCTTCCTGAAAGCACTGCATGATCAGGCAGACTGGTACGTATTATCCCTGTTTTTACTGCTGACTCAGGGCTTCTATTTTAACAGCATGAACTCCGTGCGGTATTATTTTGCACTGGCGCTGGCCATGTATGCGCAGAAATATGTACTGCGGGGCGAGTATGGCAAGTTCATCCTCTGGGTGCTGCTGGGATGTACGATCCATAAATCGGTGCTGCTGATCATTCCGGCCTATATCGCAGCAGATCTGCTGTCGCGGGTACGATTGAAAAAATGGCACTACGCGGTCGGGATCCTGCTGATCTTATCCCTGATCTTCGGACAGGGCTTTTATCGGAATCTTATTTTTAAGTTTTATCCCTATTATAGGGATTCCATGTTCGACAATGGCCAGTTGTCCTATGTGAATATCGGAAAATGCCTGGCGGTGCTGATCCTGTGCCTGATCTACTGGAAGGACAGTATCCGGGATGATCGCAGGAACCGTTACTATTTCTATCTGAACCTGGCGGGACTGGTGCTCTATACCTGTGGCTCCTTCATCCCGGAGGTATCCCGTGTGGCCTATTACCTGATCCAGTCCCAGATCTTCCTGATCCCGGGCGTGTTATGGAATGCGAAAAAGGGATGGTTCCGCAACCTGTGCATTGTCGGAGTCATTGCGGCATATCTGTTGTATTTCGTAATGCTGTTACGTGGCATGTACGATGTGGAGATCAGATTGCTACCTTACCTGAATTGGATATTTAATTAAAAGAGGATTTGATTTATGAGAGTACTGTGGGTCTGCAATATCATGCTCCCGGTGATCGCCGAGGCATTGCATAGAGAAGCTTCCAATAAGGAAGGCTGGCTGTCCGGACTGCTGTCGCAGATCGTGGACCGGGAAGACACCGGCATGACGCTGGCAGTGGCGTTCCCGGCACCCGCGGGGGAAGAGATCCCACAGAGTTTTGTAGTCCGGGTGCAGGGGGAACACCCTGCCTGTGTCGCGGAAGCCACTTCTGCTACGGAAGCTGCTTCTGCTCCGGAAGGGGGCGGTGGATATCTCGTCAGATGCTACGGCTTCCATGAGGATACCGTACACCCCGATCGTTACCAGCCGGAGCTGGAAGAAGAACTGCGTAAGATCACGGAAGATTATGATCCGGATGTGATCCACTGCTTTGGTACGGAATATCCCCATACGCTGGCGGTCTGCCGTGTCTATCCGCATCCGGAGAGGATACTTTTGGGGATTCAGGGCATCTGCAGCCTCTGTGCGGAAGCCTATTTCGCCGATCTTCCGGAGCGTGTGACGCGGAAGGTGACCTTCCGGGATCTGGTGAAACGGGATACCCTGCGCATCCAGCAGGAGAAATTCGCCCGCAGAGGTATGATGGAGAGAGAAGCCATCGGTCTGGCGGGAAATATCACCGGCAGGACAGCGTGGGACCGGGAGGTGACCACCGGATGGAATCCCGGAGCGCAGTATTATCCTATGAATGAGACCCTGCGCGCTTCCTTCTATGAAGGAAGCTGGACCCCGGAGAACTGTGAACCTCACAGCATCTTCGTCAGTCAGGGAGATTATCCGCTGAAGGGCTTGCATTATCTCCTGAAAGCATTGCCCGGGATCCGCAGGGAATTCCCCGATGTGCAGGTGTATGTGGCGGGAAATGATCTGACGGCATACCACACGCTGAAGCAGAAGCTGAAGATCTCCGCCTACGGACAGTATCTCCGGGATCTGATCCGGGAGGGGCAGTTGGAAGACTGCGTGCATTTCACAGGGAAACTGACAGAACAACAGATGCGGGAACGATTCCTCCGAAGTCACCTGTTCCTGTGCTGTTCTTCCCTGGAAAATTCGCCGAACTCCCTGGGCGAAGCCATGTTGTTGGGAGTGCCCTGTGTCAGCACCGAGGTGGGCGGGATCCCCAGTCTGTTCGACGGCGGAAGGGACGGCCTGTGGTGTGAAGGACACCGGCTGACAGAAACGGCTGAAAGCAGCAGAAATACGGCAGATACTGCTGAAAGCAAAAATAACACGTGCAATTCAAAAGAATTAAAAACAACAGAATTGGAAAATATTGTAAAATCCATGGAAAAATCCATTATCGAAATGTGGAGTTTTCCGGAGAAAATGTTGGAATACTCTAAAAATGCAAGAGAACATGCAAGAAAAACCCACGATAAAGAGAAAAATTTTGCAAAATTGCAGGAAATCTATGCAAAGATAGCGGAAAGGCAGGGCTGAGAATGCAGGTGGTATTCGTTTCTAATTATTTTAATCACCATCAGCTGTCCTTCTGCGATGCATTGTATGAACTCCTGGAGGGAAGCTTCTGCTTTCTGCAGACCCAGCCGATGGAGGAAGAGCGGGTGAAGATGGGATGGCAGGCCGAGGAGAGACCGTACGTGCGCTATGTTCAGCCGGACGGTACGACTACGGGCGGCCCGGAATGGCAGAACCTGCTGCTGACAGCTGACGTGGTGATCTTCGGTGGATGCGATGACGAGAGCTACATCCGGGAACGCCTGGCGGCGGGAAAACCTATCTTCCGCTACAACGAGCGGCTGTATAAAGAAGGACAATGGAAAGCCATCTCTCCCAGAGGACTGCTGCAAAAGTATAAAGACCACACCAGATACCGCAAGGCACCGGTGTACTTCCTGTGTGCCGGAGCCTATGTGCCCTGCGACCTGGGGATCATTCATGCCTATCCGGAGAAAATGCTACGGTTCGGGTATTTCCCCGAGACCAGAGAGTATGCGCCGGGGGAACCGTTTTCACGCAAGAAAAAAGGAAGCATCCTGTGGGCGGCGCGCATGATCGACTGGAAACATCCGGAGCTGGTAGTGAAGACAGCCGCTTATCTGAAAGAACATCTGGAAGAGATTCCTTTTCACATTACGATGATCGGCGGAGGAGAACTGGAGGAAGAAGTACACAGCCTGGCAGAAGAGCTTGGCGTGACGGATAAGATCACCTTCGCAGGCTTCCGGAGCCCGGAGGAGGTCCGGGCAGCCATGGAGGAATCGGAGATCTACCTCGTCACCAGTGACCGGAAGGAAGGCTGGGGAGCCGTGGTCAACGAAGCCATGAACAGCGGCTGCGCCGTCGTGGCGGATCATATGATCGGAGCGGCTCCATGGATGATCCGACAGAGGGAAAACGGGATCCTCTATCACGACGGCTGTGAACAGCAGCTGCAGGAATACGTTGCAGAGCTGCTGCAGGATCCGGCAGAGTGCCGCAGACTGGGAGAAGCGGCGCAGCAGACCGTCCGGACGGAATGGAATGCACGGACCGCCGCGGAGAGACTGGTCAGACTGAGTCGTGAGATGGGATTCCTAACCGGTGCCCCCGGTACCACACCTGCAGAGCCGGCACTACTTGCACCCGACCAATGCCTTCCGGCTCCGCCCGTCCCGGCACTGTGGACAGACGGCCCCTGCGCCCCTGCCCCGGTGATCCCGGAGCGAAGGATGTATCGATATTTAACGGAAAGAAATAAAGAGGACAGAACGTGAACAGTAATGAGACCAACCAGCCGCTGATCAGTGTGATCGTGCCGGTGTACAATATCATACCTTACCTGCCCCGGTGCGTGGAAAGCCTGCAGAAGCAGACCTATCCGGAGTTAGAGATCCTGCTGATCGACGACGGCTCCACCGATGACACCCCGGCGCTGTGCGACCGGCTGGCGGAAAATGACCCGCGTATCCGCGTCTTCCACAAGGAGAACGGAGGTCCCTCTTCCGCGAGGAACTTCGGACTGACGCAGGCCGCCGGAGCATATGTGGGATTCGTGGACAGTGACGACTATGTGGATGCCGATATGTACGAGCGCCTGTACCGGGCGATCGCGACTACACATATGCCCATTGCACAGGCAGGCAGGGATGAGATCGATCAGGACGGCAACATCTTACCGAATATCTGCGAACCGGTATCCGAAGAACAGGTGATCCCGGCAGAGGATTTCTTAAAAGAGCTGCTGATGCACCGGGGAGACTGCTCCTTCTGTACCAAGCTGTTGCAAAAGGATCTGTTCACAAAGGAAAAATTCCCGGTGGGAGCGCTGAACGAGGATTTCCACCTGCTGGTGAAGCTGCTGACGGATGAGGAGAACATCGTTCCCGGGATCGCGTGCATTCCGGGCCAGACCTATCATGTCTTTTACCGTCCGGACAGCAACACCAGAGATAAAAACCGCTTCTCCAGAGTGTTCGCGGACAACATCGATAACGCGGATATGGTACTGCGGCTGGTGGAGGCGAGATACCCGGAGCTGACGGAGATCGCCTTCCGTTTCGGTGTCTTCCAGAGACTGGACTACATGCTGCATATTCCCATAGCACAGATGACCGGGGACAATGCGTTCTACCGCAGCGTCGTGAAGAGCCTGCGGAAGGGATGGTGGCGCGCTATGAGAAACCCTTACCTTACAAAAAAGAATAAGTGTTATCATACACTGTTTGCCATAGCACCGAAGGGGATCCGGGTGCTGCACAAGAAACTGAAGCACATATGAAGAGCACATATTAAAGAAAGAATTGAGTTTCATGAAAAGAAAATTAGCATTTCTGGGAGCCATTCTCCTGGCGGCATTCATATTTACCTACGAGGGCAATACCTACCGGACCCATGCACTGGACGAGGAAGATCAGGCATGGATCGACGAGGCCGGGGAAGCATTGCAGAAGATCGTGGAAGAACGGGAAATCATGGCACTGGTCTATCTGTGTGATGAGCTGCCGATCCGCTCGGAAGCGGATAACAGCAGTGCAATCGCAGGCACCGCAACCAGCGGACAGATGGTGGAGATCCTGGATGTGGCCGTGGATGAGGACTATCAGGTCTGGGAAAAAGTGTCCGCGGAGATCAGCGGTAAGACCTATGTAGGATACATCCCCAGAGATCATCTGGCATGCTCCGACGAACGTTTTCTGGAATGGGAAGAACTGTATGGCATGAATCCAGGAGCGGAAGTGATGCTGGCAGAGGAAAATGCCACGGGCGTCTATGCGGATATCGAAGAGTTCCCGGAGAGCTACCGCCCGGCATTGCAGGCGTTGAAACAGCAGCATCCCAACTGGACTTTTGTGCGGCAGAATACGGGACTGGATTTCCAGACGGTGGTAAACAATGAATTACAGGGCGGAAAAAGTCTGGTCTATAAGAGCTACGGGGACTATTGCAAGGAAGGACAGCACAGTCCTAACTGGTATTTTGCATCGGAGGATGTACTGAAGTTGTATATGGATCCGAGAAATGCGTTACAGGAAAACGCTATTTTCCAGTTTGAACAGCTGACGTACAATGAAAGCTACCACACAGAGGAAGCTGTTAAAAATTTCCTTGAGGGAACTTTTATGAACAGCAGTCAGAACGCGCCCGGAACGGATATGAAGTTCTATCATATTTTCTGGACCATCGGTGCGGAGGAGAACCGTCAGGTCAGTCCGTTCCATCTGGCAGCCAGAGTGCTGCAGGAACAGGGACAGGGCACATCACCACTGATTTCCGGTATTTATCCCGGCTATGAAGGGTATTATAATTATTTCAATGTGGGGGCCTCCGGAAGCACCAACGAACAGGTGATCATCAATGGATTGAATTATGCCAAAAATAATAACTGGAAGGGAGCCTACTATTCCATTCTGGGAGGAGCGGAAGTAATCTCCGCAAATTACATACGGAAGGGCCAGGATACCTTATATTTACAGAAATTCAACGTATCCCCCACAGCCAGCAACCCGATATATACCCACCAGTATATGCAGAACATCTCAGCGCCCACCACGGAAGCCCTGAGCATCAAAAAACTGTATGAGAGTGCCGGAGCACTGGAGAATACCTTTGTATTCAAGATCCCGGTCTACGAAAATATGCCGGCAAGCCCCTGCCCGATGCCGACTTCGTCTACCAACGTGGTATTGCAGGTGCCGTCGGGATATGATGCTGCCGCGATCTATGTGGACGGTGTCGCCTATACTCCGCAGGTGCGGAATAACCGCCGCATCGTTACCCTTCCGGACGGAAATGCACAGGCAGCAGTGGTCTATCGTTATAATGCCAACGGTGCGCCTATCGGCATGTATGTCTGGACCATGGAATACCGTAACAATGCCTATGTGGCGACGGAACAGCCGGAGCTGACAGATCTGCTGACCTACCACGGATTTTCCATCCGTATCACCGGAAAAGCGGGAATTCGTTTTAAGACCGGTATCAGTACCGACCTCAGAGCCAGATTACTGAACGGCGGTGTAAACGGCTATTCCCTGAAGGAATATGGAACGCTGGTCATGAACAATGCCAACCGTGCCTCCTATCCCATGATCAAGGGTGGTGAAAAAGTCATCAGTGGACTGGCCTATGGCACGAACGCTGACGGTTCCCATCAGGACAGCATTTACGAGACTGTGAGCGGAAGATACCGTTATACTTCCGTGCTGGTGGGACTTCCCTCCAGCCAGTACAAGGTGGAATATGCGTTCCGCGGATACATAATACTGAACAAGGACGGCAGAGACATTACAATCTACGGACCGGTACAGGCCCGAAGCATTTATGCACTGGCGGAAATGGTTCTGAACATGGGAACTTACCAGCCGGGATCCGCCGCAGATACTTTTCTGCGGAAGCTGATCAGCGATGCACAGTAACAGTCTGCCGGCTGTCGGCCATCGTAGAACGATCATAGAATTTGATAAAAACAGACAGGACAAAAAGATGAAAAGAAAAGCAACAAAATTCATGGCATTGGCCATAAGCACGGTACTCGTCATTTCCCTGACGGCCTGCGGAGACGGCAACGGTGGGGAAGTAGAGGATGTGGTGACCCCGGTGGAAGCACAGCCGATGCTGTCCGAACTGGAGCTGGAGATCCTTAATCTGGAAACCAAATATAATAAAGGAGAATTCACCGGAGCAGATTACCTCGCACTGGCAGATGCCTATAGCAGAGCAGGCGATATCCGCAAGCAACGGGATATGCTGGAACAGGATTACCGGCTTTACGAAGATGCGGATGCATTTTCCACATTGCAGGGCCTCAGTGTAAATCTGGAGGAAGAGACGGAAGAGATCCGCAGCCGTGCACAGGAAATGTTAAATGATCTGGAACTGCCGGAATATCTGGACGAAAGCGTGAATCTCATCGACAGCGGCGACTGGTTCTCCACCATGATGCCCAAACTGAAGGAAGGACAGCGCAGCTACTATCTGGAGCGGGATGCACAGCCGCTATTCTATGCGCAGGTGGGATATACCGGCGAGGGACAGCGTTTTTCCAAAGTGTGGTATACTGGAAGTGAGACAAAACGCTTCCTGAGTCAGGAAGGAACCATCATCCGCCTGGTGACCGTGACTTCCACGGTGGCAGGGGCAGAGGATCCGACTTCGACTGCGGGAACCGATACAACAGCTGAGACGGCGGACATTCAGGACACCGCCACCCCTCGGGCTGCCACCCCGGCAGACATGGGTGCCTGGAACGGTACTTTTGAGTCCTGGAGCGTGGACTGCGCTACCGGCAGCATTACCCATGAACAGGGTACCATGCAGAAGGGTGTGCTCACCGGTGACTACACCTGTGACGTACATGCCGGAGAGGGCGGACTGGATGCATTTTCTCTCTGGAACAACCGGGAAGGCATGGAATATATTACTTATACCGGCAGTTTTGATTCCGAGGGAAAGGCGTTGGTAGAACAGCCCTCCGAGGAAATCCGGAAAAAACTGCTGGAAGGAACAGATGATACGGATCTGATTCTCTACGCTTATGATGCGACCGGCGAGAACTGCCTTTGGCAGGGAACCGGTGCGGAGACTTCCGTGGCGGATTATCGATTTGGCGGGGAGCTGATCGGATTGGAGACCCGGCCGGAATATACCTCCTATGAGGTGCCGGAGACTATGGCAACGGATGACGACGGAACAGGAAGCACAGGAGAGACAGGCACTGAAAAACCCCAGATCCGCATCTTTGACGGAGAAATCCAGTGGTTCGACGGAAAATACTGGGTCAGCGCAGGTAATGTGAAAGAGATGGCAAAACAGGATCCTTTTGCAGCATACGAAGAGAACCATGATACGGCAGCACCCGGAGACACAGCGGGAACTACCGGAGGCGATACAACAGACGGAAATGCCGGGCAGAGCATTACCGGAGGCAATACCACCGGAACAGCTGGCGGCAACAAAAATTCCGGAACGATTCAGAAGCCCGCGGCAACCCCGAAGCCTATGACAAAGCCGTCCACCCCAAAACCCGGTACCACCAAACCTTCTGCAACTCCGGCACCCACTGCAACTCCGGTACCGGCAGCAACCCCAGCACCGGCGCAGAGCAATGACAACAGCAGCTCCGGCGGCAGCAGTGACAGTGGAAGCACCGGAGGAGACAGCGGCAGCAGCGGCGGAAGTGACGTGGATATGGAGTGGACACCGGATCTGTTGTAGTCCCGCGCATGCGATAGATCACATTGGACTGTTCAGAGGCAGCCCGGAAAAGTGAAACATTTGGAATGAGGAGGATTTATTCATTGAAATATCCATGGAAACAGAAGATATTGGAATCGAAAAAAATAGAGCTGCTGCTGGTGACATTGCTCCTGTTGGCTGCCATCGTCATCCGGGCATACCATTTCGGAGCGCCGCCCATCGGCGTACATCAGGACGAAGCCATGGCTGCCGTGGATGCCAAAGCACTGGCGGACTACGGTACAGACCGTTACGGAATGCGGTATCCGGTGCATTTTACGGCGTGGCGTACCAGCCAGATGAGCGTATTACTGTCCTACTGCATGATCCCGTTTATTAAGCTCCTGGGATTCTCCACGGTATCCACGAGACTGCCAATGCTGGTGATCAGCTGCCTGGGACTGCTGGCACTGTACCTCTTCGGCAGACAGCTGGCCGGCAAATGGACCGGCATGATCGTGCTGATCCTGGGGATCATCAGCCCCTGGCATTATATGCAGAGCCGGTGGTCCTTTGACTGTAACCTGTTCCCCCACGTGTTCCTGATCGCGGTAGTACTGCTGATCGCCGGACTAAAAAAGAAACCGCTATTGTACCTTTCCATGGTGATGTTCGGACTGTGCTCCTATGCCTACGGAATTGCGGACTATTCGGTACCGCTGTTTTTACTGGTGGTTGCTATTTATCTCCTGCGGCAGCAGGCAGTAAATTGGAAGGAGCTGGCAGCCTGCTTTGTGCTGTACCTGGTGATCGTCCTGCCGGAATTTTTATCCATGCTGCTTACCCTGCTGGGAAAGCCCGGAATCGAGACGCCGCTTTTTACGATCCCGTCGTTCCTCTCCAGTAACCGCGGTGATGATATTCTGTTCGCTAACTTCTCCTGGAAACAGCTGTGGGAGAATATCGTCTGGACCTTTACCACCACCTGGGGCTCCGGGGACAAGAGCGTGACCAACACCATGGTGAGATTCGGCCCGGTGTACTATATCACGGATCTGTTCTTCGTCATCGGACTGGTCAGCATCCTCCGCAGACTCCGGGGAATGGAAAAAACGGAACGTTACCCCTATGTCGCACTGCTGGCGTGGCTCGGCATGGGACTGTGGGTAGGCATTATTACGAAAAATGTGACGGTGAACCGTATCAATATCATATTCTATCCGGTACTGATCATCGGGGGCATCGGTATCGCACGCTGCATCCGGAAGGTACACCTCCTGTCCGTACCCATTGCAGCGGCCTACGGTGTGATGGCACTGATGATGGCACAGATGTATTTTGGCAGCTGGGGAGAACTCAGCCGGACATATTACTACGATCCCTACATACAGGCGTTGAACTACGCACATACCATCGATTGCGATGCCTATTACATCTATCCGGATCCCCAGGGAATCGATGCCGGCGCTACCTTAGGCGAGATCCTGACTATGTACACCCACCAGATCGATGCACATTACTATCAGGGCATCAGCAACGTACAGGACGGCGTGGAACTCCGCCCGTATAAAGAACGCTACCACTATGAAAACGTCACGGCAGAGATCATAGCGGCCAATGAGGCGTCCGGAGAGCGGGTAGTGTATATCGTGGATTCCGGACAGAGAGAACTGTTCGATCCGGAGAAGTATGAGATCACTTCCTTCTATGACCGGTTTCATGTGGTGAAAGATAAATCCCAAAAAAGACTTTCATTGGAATTATACCGGAAATGTGATAAAATCATGGCATAGCATGTATGTGGCATGAAATAACGGTAACAATGCATGAGAGACTTAGAATTTTTAATGACTGGCTATGGGAGGAAAAGCAGAACATGAAGATAGAATCGATAAAAATCCATAACTATAAGGTTTTTAAAGATGTCGAAGTAAAGGACATTTCCAACATGGCTGTATTCCTTGGAAAAAACGGCGTTGGTAAAACTACCTTTTTTGACGTATTCGGCTTTTTACATGATTGCCTGAACAGTAATGTCAGATCAGCATTAGCTAAAAGAGGCGGATTTAAGGAAGTGGTATCAAGGGAACAAAAGGGCAATATAGAATTTACCATTAAGTTCAGAGCTTCTGAGGAGGAACCATTGATTACCTATGAGATATCCATAGGATTGGATGAGCATGCTAGAGCAGTTGTAAAAAAAGAAGTATTGAGATTTAGAAGAGGACAGAAAGGGTCTCCTTGGAAAGTACTGGACTTCTCTTGTGGGGAAGGAATCGCAGCAGAGGGGAAACTCAACTCTTATGAAGATGTAAATCTGGCAAAACGTCGAAAACAAAAACTGGATTCGCCTGACATTCTGGCGATTAAAGGGTTGGGACAGTTCAAAGAGTTTGAAGCTGTGTCCACATTTCGCCGTTTGATTGAGGATTGGTACGTTGCTGATTTTAGAATTGATGCTGCCAGAGAACGTCAGGAAGCAGAATACGGAGAACAGCTTTCGAGAACCGGAGATAATTTATCAGTTGTAACAAAATACTTATATGACAATCATCCGGATATATTTAACAAGATCATAGAGAATATGAAACTCCGGGTACCCGGTGTCGAAAAGGTGGAGGCACAGGAAACACAGGACGGTTATATTGTGTTAAGATTTCAGGACGGAAAATTCCAAAATCCTTTTTCAGCAAAATATGTTTCTGACGGCACAATAAAAATGTTCACGTATCTTGTCTTGCTGAATGATCCTTTACAGCATGCACTCTTATGCATAGAAGAACCGGAAAACCAGCTTTACCCGGAATTGTTAGGGGGGCTGGCGGAGGAATTCCGCAATTATGCAAATGCAGGCGGACAGGTGTTTGTGTCTACGCATTCTCCGGATTTTTTAAATGCGGTAGAACTGGAAGAAATTTATTATCTGCAGAAAAAAGATGGATTTACCACAATAAAAAAAGCCTCGGATAATCCGATAGCCAGAAAACTGTGTGAAGCGGGTGATCTGCCCGGGGCATTATGGAAACAGGGGTTATTGGTGGAGGGATAGAATGAAGTTAGTCTTTTTACTGGAAGAAGAATCTATGAAACACTTTTTGGATGGTATATTACCAAAGATATTACCTCCGGATGTTGGTTTCATTACCGTCCCACATGAAGGAAAATCAGATTTACAGAAATCTGTGCCTATTAAACTGCGAGCATGGAAGGAACCGGGAGTGAAATTTGTAATTGTACAGGACCAGGATACCGGTGACTGCCGTGAACTTAAACGCAAGCTTTTAGAATTGTGCGGAGATACAACGCAAGAGGTATTGATTCGTATAGCTTGTCATGAATTGGAGGCATGGTATTTCGGAGATCTGGAGGCGGTATCTAAAGCTTATGGGAAAAACATTACAGTTTTGGCGAAAAAGAAGCAATACAGGGTACCGGATGATATTATTTCACCCAAAAGAGAATTGAAGAAATATCTTCCGGAGCATCAATAAATCAGTGGTGCAAAAAGAATAGCACAGTACATAGATATAAACAGAAATACATCTGAAAGCTTTCAGGCTCTTGTAAGCGGAGTGAGAAAATTGATAAGCTAGATGATACGGTCGTATTGTAGAAAAGACATCGGTGGCAAGATCGATGTCTTTTGCAATATGTGGTATTGTATGCTTACCTGGATAAGTTGTGAAAGATGCGGATACAGCTTGAAATCGTGGATGTTCATGTGCTAAATTATAATTAGGCTTTTGGACAGAACATGCTTCTATTAGATTAGTTCAGAGAAAAGCTGATTAAATCCGGTGGGTAAAACTGGTAAAAATTTTTTGAAAAAAGATTGTAAGATTTTGTCGTAAATCGTCATGTAATATATGAAGGAATATATTAGAGAATTAGATGTGTGAGATGAATTTCAAATTTGAAACATATTTCAATGAAGGATAATTCTTAATTATCTAATATAGAATTTGTTCATCCTTTGCCCAAAATGCTTACAAACGAAACGGGGTAAAAATATGGAAGCATCACGTCTGATTGACAAAAAATACTGGTCACAATTTATACAGGCTGATTATAAAGATTCAGTGGATGAAAGTGTCCAAAATCAAAAGGCAAAAATCAAACATGATGGTCAAAAATTTGAAGATTTGGTGGAAGATTTATTAAATCTAGAATACGGAAATATTACATGGGAAAGAACAAAAACCACTCATGATGGTAATAAAGATTTCAGAGGTTTTTCCGCAGAAAAAAAGGTTTGGGCTGAATGTAAAAATTATAAGACAAAAATTGATTTAAAAACGTTGGCAGCAACTCTGGTAATGGCAGAAATTCAAGATATTAACTCGGTATTCTTTTTCTGTTATTCCGAAATAAATAACAATACAAAAACAAAACTGAATAGTTTTGCTGTTTCTACCAAGAAAAATATATATTTTTTTGATGGTATAGTTCTTGACCAATTAATTTTAAAATATAGGGAAACTATTTTGCCAAAATTTTTTCTGGAGTTTTATGAAAATATAAAAGATAAACCGTTGTTCCCTGTTGCATATAAACCGACTGCACTATGTTATGTGGAAAGATCACCTTTTTTTAATGGAGTTTCCGACTTCGATATGCAAACATTACCAGAACTTCAAAATTTGAAATTCGGTGAAGTGATTGGAATACATATTATAATTATAAATACTAATTTGGAGAAAACTGTAAAATCCTCCATTGAGTTAGTGTTTTCAAAAGAAGAACGTTTTTTTTGAAGTACTAAACAAAAAAGAAGAGAAACGCGGAAAAATCTTGTATGATGATATTGAATTATCCGCTGGCACTACAAAAAGAACGACTTTATATTTGAGATTGCAAAGTCGAGTATCTAAAGTAACTTTACCCCAGATTGTTTGTAAGTGTGAAGGGAAAAGAATTGCTACCTTTACGTTTCCGACAATAGGCACACTCCAAACCCGACAGACGGCTTTATTGGGCAGAAATTATATAGAAAAAAAAGAGTATTTATGCAAAGCATGCATGAATCAGAAAAAACTTTCTATTATATATATTTATGGCAGCAGTGGAACCGGAAAAAGCCGTATGGTATCTGAATGCAGTATGGAATTTGTAGCCAACGGATATCGCGTTTTAAAACTAACCAATTCAAATCATAATCAACATTCAACCTATACAATGTTGAAAGAACTTATTTTCTCGTTGTATGGTTTTAATGACGAACTGATTGAGTATGTAGTTCAAAATTCATATGATGAATTGGAAAAATATGGAGGAGTAAGCAAAGAAGTCCTAAAAATTATAAAAACTATATATGATAATCGATACTCTTTATTACAGATAAAAAATAGTGAATATACTGCCATCTATGAAAAAATGACAAAGGAAAAATATTTTATAATCATTGATGATATACAATATTGGGATGATTATGCGGTATCATTTTTGAAAGATTTTTATACGTATGGGTTAAATATGCAGCGAAAATGCAATGCTGTTATTGCAATTGCAGCAAACACTGATGTTTTATATAACCAACATACGATAGAATTTCTTTCTAATCTAAATTCCCAAAACGAAGATTTCGATAAAAATATTTTTTCATATAATGTGACAGGGTTTGAAAATGTAAGTCAATCGTATATGTTTTTAAAAGAAATTTTGGGTATAGAGGATGATTTCGAAGAGGTTAATGAGCTGACGGCTTTTTCGCAAAAACCAAAGTACATTGCTGAAGTAGCAAATTACTTATTGGATAAGAAAGCAATTGAATTAGTTTCTAACAAAGTGATTATTGCAGATAAAGAATTTTTCAAAGCGTCGCTTAGAACTTTACCTAAGTCTTTAAATTCGCTTTTGACCAAACGATGGAATCTTTATTTAAAAGAAACTGGAAGCAACGATGATGACTATGAAAAAATAATTTCAAACATCTTATTTTTAGGAAGTACTGAAATATATAATAGTTCATTAAATATGAACTATCAAAAAAAGATTGAAAATCTGTATCGTTATGGCTTTTTAAAAAAACTGGAATACAAGGAGAGTACTTATGTTTTTGAACATGATACTACTAGAATTTTTTTCCAAAACCATTATAAAAATTGGTTTGAAACTGTCATATCGTACTTTGATGATTCGCATGCAGCTTTGACAAAAGTAAAAAGTTTGAAATATATTTGTGAATTATACAATATAGAAAAAATAACCTTAGAGAATTACAAGCGTTATACGGATTTAGATATTTCGGATAATCTTAAATATAAAATATATAAACATATATTAGTTTCTGTTTTAGAACATGGGACTGATAATGTTTCTATTATAGTACAAGATGTTTTATGTAAAACACGAGAGCAGTTTGGAGAAAAGTCTGCGGAAATTTTATATAAACTTTTTGAAACTATATATGATTTTAACAGCGGGCTATTAACCTGTAAGGAATATTGCACACTATTGATGGCATATGCTGAAAATCAAGTAAAATTAAAGTCTATTGAAAAAGCCATCAATTTATACGATAATGTATTAGCAATAATTAAAAAAGCTGATTTTGAAGAAAGCAAATATTTTAAAGCACAAATATATAATAGATATTTTGTTTGCGGACGCATTGGAGGTAGTATACAACAATATAAGGGAAAATGGACTCTATCCATGGAATTATCTTTAGCCAATGGTTTTTGGAATATATATGTAGAAAATTATTTTGACAAGGCACAGAGTTATTTTTTAGATACTCAGCTTATTCCAGAGGCAGTTAAAGCTTTACAAAAAGGGTGTTCAGAGTATCAGAAACACTTTCCTAAGGGAATGAAGGGGCAATATTTATATCGATGCATTCAATTAGGTTTTTTACAGAAAGATTATGTCTCGTTAAAAAATACAATATGGAAATATGAAGAAGAAATATTAAGTGATGACGAAATAGAGTTTAAACTATTTTTCCGTATTCAATTTTTGGTTTTTAAGATTATGCTTGGTCTAATAAAGGAGTACACATATTCAGATTTTGAAATGATACACATGTTGGAGCAGCTTAATATGTTTCAAACTATGCAGAATGGATTGCAATTATATCGATATTTCTATTTAAGTGCAAAATATTATAGTCAAAAGGGTGATTGGGGAAAGGCATATTTATTATATCAAAAAACATTTGATAATTTGCAGCAAAACAAATGTACCGAGGAAATTACCTTACAAAAAAATGTTATTGCTCAGGATATGGTTATAAATTTTCGAAAAAGGAAATTTCCATTCAAGCAATATGATATGTCAGTATTTGAACAGGCAGTAAAAGATTCTTATTTTAAAGATGTTATGCTATGCCCGGATGAAGAATTTGAAAAAATTTATGATGATTATATCCCGCAAGCACCCATTTTTAATGAGGAAACAAAGGAGGGATACTTACTTTTTTAGTAAGTACCCCTTTGCAAATCTGCGATAGAGCAAACTGCCCCGTTTATATCAATTATAATATCCTTTTCTGCATTACGCATATTATACCATAGTGCATTGTCTCTAAGCGAAAGAAATGAATCGACAAAATATATTATTGGCGTATGCAATGTAATAAAATCATAGGGAACATAGTCATATATTTGCAAGCTTGGAATATTTCTTATTGGTACCCCAAAGGCATAATTGTCATAGAAATCAATGCCTAGTTTTGATTTTATTATGTTTATGTACCAGTCAATGTTGCTATAGCTACTCAAATTGATAAAAATATATTTCTTAAGTACGTCATGAAATTCAAGATAGTACTGTAAAGTTTTATGCATCCATACTTCTAAATTATAGCGCATGCGAGAAGCATTTTTCTGATAAAATATCCAACGCGAATCATTCTCTAAGAAGGAAAAATCAGATATTTTTCCGGATATTTTTGAAGTAAAACTTTTATGAAACACAACAGAGTCGCCAACAACCCAGACTTTTTTTCCTAATGCCCATAACTTTAGAGTAAAATCGCAATCACAACAAATATAGGGCATGTCTTCATCCATACCTCCCAATTTATTATACAAGGATTTATAAGTCATTAGAACTCCTCCACACGCAGAAGACACACTTATATCGCTTTGTACAAGTGATGATTGAGCGGACAAATCTTTTCCGATGTGCGCACTGTTATATGGGGTATATTCTATTCCGTATTCCAAAATCCTATTATTGGTGGGATTAATCATTTTGGAACTTACAGCACCAATATTTGGATCAGATAATAATTTATCAATCAACGGTTCATACCAATTGTTTGTAACAAAAATATCTTGATCCATTAAGGTTATTATATCTCCAGTCGCATTTTGAACGCCTATGTTTGCTGCCTTGGAATACAATAGCGATCGATTATACTTAAGTATTTTGCAGTTGGGAAAGGATATGTCCAATTCCTGGGGATTATAATTGTTTGCAACAATTATTACTTCGACTTCTTCAGGCAGGTACTTAAATAGCAGGTTTAGTGAAAAATACAATTCCTGTTTATTTTTATAATATGGAATAATTATGCTCTGCTTCATATCCTATTTATCCTCTATCTTTCGTAGCCATAAAAATGTATAGCCTCGTTTGCTCAAATATAATTTTTTTCTGTGATAAGCGGAGACTATTTTCTTTGTTCCGTTTTTATATTCAGTATCAGAAATAAGATTAAGTACAGACATAGAACGTTCCAATACCTGTAATAAAATAAATTTCGTAACATGTGACCATTTTGTCTCTCCAATAAACGTAGTTTTAATGGTGCTAAAGTGTTGCTGTTTTGCTAATCGTATTAGTTTTCCGATAGAAGGAAAACGCTTTAAATCTTTTATCACAATAGAGGGAAAATATTTTATCCAATATTTACTTAACAATTGACGACGGTTTTCAGTGCATATACATAGCACTCCATTAGGTTTAAGAACGCGATAAATTTCTTTATACATAGCAGAAATATCGGGGATTTGATGAATCACGTTTGTCATATATACATATTCAAAAAAGTTATCAGGGTATGGAATTGACAGGTGATTGCCTGGTCTAATAATGATATTCGGATTTTGCTTCTTGGCGTATGCAATCATTGCTTCGCATGGCTCAACACCATATATATGATAATTTGTATATGTGGTTATGGCTTTAATATAGTTACCGGTTCCACAGCCAAAATCTAATACATTTATTGTAGAATGAGGCATGAATTTAGAAGTGATTTCAAGGAAAATATGCCGGTTTATGGAATGCGTATTTGCAAAACAATCTGCCAAGTTTGTATAATTCATAGCCTGGTCTCCTTCATACACGTATTTTCAATAAAAGGATGAACAAATTCTATATTAGATAATTAAGAATTATCCTTTATTGACCACCATAAAATTCCTGGGATGTTTATTTACCAGAATATCTTTCTGCTTAGCACTGGACACATGAGTATAGATTTCTGTCGTGCTGATAGAACTGTGTCCGAGCATTTTCTGGATATAGCGGATGTCTACATCCTGCTCTAACAGCAGGGTGGCGAAAGAATGGCGGAACATATGAGGTGTGATATGTTGTTCGATTCCGGCGAGAGCGGCATAACGGTTAATCATAAAACGTACGGACTGATCAGACAATTTCTGCTTTCTTTTATTGACAAAAAAATACCCACAGGCAGAAATGTCCGCTTTAAAGGTGCTTTGATATGTTGCCAGGGCAGAAATGACCTCGGAATTCCCAAACTGCAGAATACGTTCTTTAGAGCCCTTCCCATAGATCAGTACAGTGTTGTTCTCTAAATCAATATCCGAAGACTTCAGAGAACATAACTCTGAAATACGCATCCCTGTGGCAAATAATAATTCAATTACGGCAATGTCACGCAGACAGCATTTGAACTGATAGGCAGAGACGGTCTGCGTTTTCTGCGCGTAGAGTACGGATAAGAACTTCTGAATAGAATGAAATGGGATAGTCTTGGGAAGAAGCTTGGCTTCGCGAAAATGTACATCCAGTTTGTCAAAGGCATTTTGCGCTAAAAACTCCGTATACTCCAGATAATGGAAAAAAGATTTCAGACTGGCAATTTTACGTTTGACGGATTTGGGTTTGTAATGTTTGAACAATTCTGTAATATAGGAATCTACAGCCTTTTTGGAGAAAGGGTCAGAAATATCTTGGCAGAAGCTGTTATACTGATTTAAGTCGATTTTATATGCTTTAATCGTTTTGAAATTCAGCTGCTTACGATATTCACAATAGTTGAGATACTCTGAAATATAATCTTTTAAAGTGTTCATAGGTATGTTCTCCTTGAAGTTTTTTCTTAAGAATTTCTATGATAATAAATAAAAGCTTGTACTTGTAGCCTAAATTGATTAAAATCCCATATTTGACACTTTATAGAGCCAAAAACAGCCATAACCCCGGTGTTTATCAGGGGTGTGGCTGTTTTGGCTTTTGCATCGATATTGTACTATTTTGTAAATTGTGCTATTTTTTCTGTTTTGTTTCTTTGATGATTGTCCGCATATCTGCCTTCGAGATGAATTCATAATCCGTTCGGAAACCGAAGGCTGTGTGCAGGGCATCTGTCAGTTTCGTGCGTTTGTAGGAAGGAATGTAGCCGCTGTCTTTGGACAGCAGGGTCATATTCATTTCCCGGAGTGTCTTCAAAATTTCGCTGCAGGTGAATTCTTCTAAAAGCTTTTTTTCCAGCAGTCGGTACACCAGAAGACTGATGTAACAGGTCAGGAAATGTGCTTTTATGCTGTCTTCCCGTCTTACAAAAACAGGTCTTGCTTCGAATTCTGTTTTCATGATCTGGAAGTTTTCTTCGATCTCCCAGCGGCGTCTGTTGATGTTGATGACTTCACGGACATCTCCTTCCAGGTTCGTTACCACTGCATAGAAACCGTCATACATGGCTTCTTCCCGGATACGCTCTTCATCCAGCTGGAAAATCTGTTTCTGTGCGATCTCTCCGTCACCGGTAACTGCTGTTTTCTGAATGAAACGGGAAGGATCGTTAGGATTTTTTCCTTTCCTGGCTTTATCCGGGGACTGCATGATCCTGATGGCACGTTCGATCTGACCGACCCGGATCCTCTGCTGGTATGCCTTGTATTTCGGGGAGTATGTGATGATAACAGTTTCGTCCATATCTCCCGTGACAATGGGGTATTCTTTGTAATAAACGGTGTTATATACTTCGGGGTCGGTTTCATCCAGCGTGGAAATGTCTATGAACTTATCTGACCCCGGAACCCTGAACTGTGTCGGCAGGAGCGCCAGCTCACGTTCTTCCTTTTTCATTTTTTTCAGGGAATACGTGATCACATAAGACCTGTTTCCAAAGCTGTTAAAAAAGCGGTTGCCCTTACTGCCAAGCCCGGCATCGGAGCAGAAGATAAACTCGCTGCAGTTAAAATCCCGGATCACTTTCGTCTCCAGAGGCTTCAGGGTAAGCTGTTCGTTCTGGTTTCCGGAATACAGGTCAAAGGAAAGAGGGATGCCGTCTGCATCCATGAAAAGCCCCATGGTCACGATGGGATTGGGTCTGTGTTCCTTGCTTTTGCCATACTTTTTCATGCCATCTTCGGCTTCAATCTCGAAATAATAGTTGGTGCAGTCGTAGTAAAGAATTTTTGAGTTACGGGGATGGATAAAGTTGGAGTTCTGGTAAAGCTCTTCCTGAATGTAATCAGATTCCTCTGCGAGAACGGAAAGGGAGCGGTAAAGATTCTGCAGGGAATACTTTGGCGGTTCCAGCAGGGACTGGCAGTAAGAGAAGCTGCTGAGCTTGCTGGAAGGGGACAGGATTCTGGCATAGATCAGGTCCGTAAGAATGGCATGGAAATCGTAAGTAAACCTGTGATGGTTACGGATATTTCGGCAGATGTTGTCGAGCCTTAGTTCGGTGCAGAGCTGCTGCAGGAACAGATAGCCGACGTTGAAGAGACGCTCTTCGTCCAGTGGGATACGGGCAAGAGGGGAAAAGGAAACAGTAACTTTTTCCCTTCGCTGGTTGTAGAGCAGAGTTTCTTTTTCCACTTCTTTTTTCGCCCAGTCCATCATGGCAGTTTCGTCTCCGGAGAACTGTGCCAGAAGATCATTGTATTTCCCGAGTTTTTTGTAGATGCGGGAAGAAGTTTTACCGTTTTCCTTGCGGTAGGACTGCTTGATATAAACATCCTGATTACCTTTATTTCCAGTGATAGATACATACATAACGCTTTTCTCCTATAAATAAAATCCATTTTCTTTATTATACAACAAAGCGTACAAAGTAGCACAATAAAAACATAAAATTTGACAAAAAATAAGCCATAAATGGCTTAAATAAAGGATTTGCATTAAAATGTTAAAAAAAGAAGTGTCAAACTCCCGGGCTGCAGTGAGGATTTCTTAATTTTTTGTGGATTCTTATGTGAAAATTGCTTTTTACTTCCCTGCGTGGTACAATAAAATGACTTATGATTATTTTTGTGTGTGCCGAGAGGGAAGTAAAAAGATGAAACAGAACTTTTTGAAAATACCCATCAACAGAATTATCGCGTTGATCTTATTAGATATCATGTCTATCGTTGTGGCATCCTTTGCTGCATTATATATCCGCTTTGATTTCAGCTTCGAGGGCATCCCTCAGGAATACCTGATCAAATTTGAAAATATTATTGTCTACAATATCATATTGACATTGGTCTTCTTCGCGTTGTGGAAGCTGTACAAAAGTGTATGGCGCTATGCCAGTGCGACGGAACTACTGAATATCGTATTTGCTACCACCTGTTCAAGCATAGCACAGATGATCCTGTGCCATATCCTGAACCAGAAGATGCCGCGCAGCTACTATGTAATTTATTGGTTCTTACTGTTCGGATTGACTACAGTGATCCGGTTCAGCTACCGGATCTTACGTCTGATCAATTCCAAGAGATCGGAACTCAGGACGAAGAAGGACGGCAGCAATGTCATGCTCATCGGCGCCGGAGCAGCAGCGAATGCTATCTTAAAAGAGATCGAGACCAGCAGCTATCTGAATCTCAATCCGAAGTGCATCATCGATGATAATCCCGGCTGTCATGGGAAATTCCTGCGTGGCGTGCCTATCGTCGGTGGCAGAGACAGGATCGCAGATGCCGTAGGACAGTACAGTGTGGATGAGATCATCTTCGCCATTCCCTCTGCCAATACCCAGGTAAAAAAAGAGATTTTGGATATCTGCAAGGAGACCGGATGCAAGATGCGTACGCTCCCGGGCATGTATCAGCTGATCAATGGCGATGTCTCGGTAGCCAAATTAAAAGAAGTGGAGATCGAAGACCTCTTAGGAAGAGATCCGATAGAGATCAATACGGAAGAAGTCCTGAACTATGTGAAGGATAAGGTCGTATTAGTCACCGGTGGCGGCGGGTCCATCGGCAGCGAGCTGTGCCGGCAAATCGCCGGTCATCAGCCGAAACAGCTGATCATCGTCGATATCTATGAGAACAATGCCTATGCGATCCAGCAGGAGCTGATCCGTAAGTATCCGACACTGGATCTGGTCGTGCTCATCGCTTCCGTACGTAATACGGAACGCATCGAGGATATCTTCCGCAGGTACCGTCCGAACATCGTTTACCATGCGGCAGCACATAAGCACGTGCCCCTCATGGAGGTCAGTCCCAATGAGGCGATCAAGAATAATGTCTTCGGAACCTATCGTACCGCACAGGCAGCGGACAAGTACGGTGTGGAGAAATTCGTACTGATCTCCACGGATAAGGCAGTGAACCCTACGAATGTCATGGGCGCTTCTAAGAGAATGTGCGAGATGGTGATCCAGATGATGAACCGTAAGTCGCAGACGAATTTCGTGGCAGTGCGTTTCGGTAACGTACTGGGTAGTAACGGCAGTGTCATTCCCCTGTTTAAGAAACAGATCGCAGAAGGCGGTCCTGTTACGGTAACGGATCCGAACATTATCCGTTACTTCATGACGATACCGGAGGCGGTATCGCTGGTACTGCAGGCAGGAGCTTATGCCAGAGGCGGGGAGATCTTCGTTCTGGATATGGGAGAGCCGGTTAAGATCGTAGATCTGGCGACGAACCTGATCAAACTGTCCGGATACAAGCCGGGTGAGGATATCGAGATCAAATTCACCGGATTACGTCCCGGAGAGAAGATGTACGAAGAACTTCTCATGAACGAAGAGGGATTGAAGAAGACTGCCAACAAGATGATCTATATCGGAAAACCGATTGAATTTGATGATGATGTTTTCAAAAAGCAATTGGACAAGATCTATCAGGATGCCTATGCGGAGACGGATCGGATCCGCGAGGATATCAAGGAGATCGTACCGACGTACCAATTTAAAAAATAAACTTTGATAATTAGTGTCTGCTGATTTTGAACCGGAAACGGTTTAATCAGCAGACACTAAATACATTTCTGTGGCGAGAACATTCGAAGCAAAAACAGGGGATTGTGGATGCCTTGGTGGAGCTGAGAGATGGAACCAGGATTACAATTGAAATACAACTGCAAAACAAGATGTATTGGGACAAGCGGCAGTTATTCTACTGGTCAAAAGCGTACATTCAGGGGTTAGCTCAAAGGGAACGTTACGATAAGTGGTCCGGTGGCGGAATGTATGGAATTTCTAAATGCGAAGGGAGAGGAGGATTTGAATATGCTGATCCCAAGAGCAGACCAACAAGCAGAAATAGAAATTTCTTGACAAAAACCACATGAATGCTACAATTTTCTTATAAGGCTATTTGGGAATAGCATTTGTGGGAAAAGGGTGGAAAGAAGTATATAGTTTGCTATGCACAAATGTAATACCATCAATAGGTGTGCGCCTGTTGGTGGTATTTTGCTTTTACATAAGGAGAAAACTCGTGGCAGTAGTTATTTTTTGCTTTGGATGTGCCTTTATTTTTTATGAATTAACCGGAATAATCGGACGAGAGATGCTTGCTGATAAGCATATTACGGGAAGTGGTGAGGGTTATCAGAATGTTGTATTTGGCAAAGACAGCAAGGACTCTTTGATTGTAAATATTCAGTACAATGTTTTTGCTCCCATAATCTATATGCTGCTTATTGCTGCGGCATTACAATATTTTGAAATGAATCAGCTAGCTCAAAATGCGGTTTATATCGTTCCCTGCTACTACCTTGTAAGAGGATTTATGATAACGGTCGTTTCCGGTAAAAGGCAATTATATAATCCGGGTTATGAATTCAAGGTGGCAATGATGGGGACGATACTGGCATTTGCGGTGCAATATGCCTTGGTTCTGCCGGGAAAGGGGATTCTCCCTACAGTAGAAGAATTTCGTACACAGCTGTGGTTGGTATTCCTGGCGTTGGCGTATCAGTTTGTCATCAGAACATTTGGGCGATCCGCGAAAAATCGTCAGAATAAGGTATGTACACAGCAAATGAAGAAAAAGTACATTTTGGACAAGTATGATGCCTTTAGGGAGAAATATGATTCCATTGTCAATGAAATCGCTCCCGGAAATTATTTGCAGAGAGTCATCTATTCCATTATGATTTATGAAAACTTTAATCGGACGAAAACACAGCGCTGGGGTGAAAATATCATATTTCTCTTGGGAAAACGTCCAATGACGCTGGGCATTATGCAGGTAAAAACGCTAAAATTCATTCGGGATGCGCAAAGTGTAGAAATGGGATGTCAGAAGGTTAAGCAATCTTTTGAGGAATATGTTGAACGGGCAATTCGAGAGAATGATCAATATTATCGGTTTGAAGGAGGAGAACCGGAAATTTGTCTGGAAAAAATATGTCAGGACTATAACGGTGCAGAGGATTACGTTGATGCAATTAAATATATTTTTTATACATTGCATGAATTCGAGTATGCGTATGATGAAACATATGAGATAGAGAAGCGTATGCCCAAAACACAAGAAATCACTGAGTGTTCAGAAAATTATGCAGAAGTCTATACATTCGAGGAATTAGCAGAAAAGCTGGGTAGATGCAGTCATATTAAGCTGCTGGAAGATTGCTCTATTACGCCGTTGGAAACGGAGAATGTTCATGCTGTCTGTGACCCGATATATAGGGGAAATATGCTCATAGTAGAAAATGTTGAAGATCTGACGGTGGAAGGACAACACAAGATAATCACATTGTATGGTGGAGATGGTTTGTGTTTTCGAAATTGCAAGAATCTTACATTGCATGGCATTTCGTTTAAGCAGCAGGATTGTGTGCCGGAGGAAGTGGAAGCAGAACCAATCTTGCGATTTGACAATTGCGCTGGAATAAACCTGGAACAAATTGAAATTGAGGCAAGGGACAGAAAAGGAATTTTTATACATCAGTGCAGAAAGGTATGCATAGAAGGTGGAAAATTACAAGGCTGTTGCAGTGTTGCATGTAAGGCAGAGGAATCGGATATCGCGATTGCATCCTCTGTCTTTACGCAAAATCATTGTGCTGAGGGAGTAATTCAAGTGTCAGATGGTTTGTTGAACATAGAAAACAGTATTCTGGAGGATAATCCGGTTCAAGATAATTTAATCTATAATATAAACAGCAATGTGAAATGTAATAATGTGTTTGTGAAAGGTGGAGGATTCAAGCAGATTAGTAATCAGGTCATAGGACAAGGAGTGCATGTGGTGAAGGATTGTAATTAGTGCCAGTAGAAAAGATTTCGAATACGTTACATATGCGGTAAAAAGCAAAAAGAATTGACAAATTTACTGGGCTCTTCCTGCCAACGACAGGAGGAGACACATGAGAAGAACGAAGCAAGCGCAGTTTATCCTGCCGAAGAGCGATTTCGCATTCCGGCAACTACTGGAAAATGAGACCATCCGCGAACGCTTTATCAGCGATGTCACGGGAATTCCCCTAACGGAAATAAAGTCTTCTAAGATGATAAATACATTTCTGTGGCGAGAGCATTCGAAGCAAAAACAGGGGATTGTGGATGCCTTAGTGGAGCTGAGAGATGGAAGCAGAATAACAATTGAAATACAACTGCAAAACAAGATGCATTGGGACAAGCGGCAGTTATTCTACTGGTCAAAAGCGTACATTCAGGGGTTAGCTTAAAGGGAACGTTACGATAAGTGGTCCGGTGGCGGAATGGATGGAATTTCTAAATGCGAAGGGAGAGGAGGATTTGAATATGCTGATGGCAAAGACCAAGAACCCAGGAATTCGGGAGGCGATTGAAACGATGAAAGAATTTGGACTCTTAGAGAGAATGCGTATAAGGATGTTCTATAAGAATCTTGCGCGCATGGATAGAATTACGGAAGATGAGTTTGTAAGGAATGAAGGAATTGCAGAGGGAATAACACAGGGAACGGCCAATTCGCTTATAGAGGTTTTAGCTAAATTTGGCGAGGTGCCGGATGGCATCCTTCAAAAGGTTCAGAGCCAGAAGAACCTGGAAATTCTGCAGGACTGGTTCAAGAAAGCAATCAAGGCTGAAAGCCTTGAGGAATGGGTGAAGAGCATTAAAGAGTTGACCCAAGAGCAGACCAACAAGTAGAAATAGTATAGAGTAAAGTTTTTGTCAGTTGAATAAAAGAAAAAGAGAGAGCACCAACATCTCTGTTATAATGGATTTGTCTAGAATCTAAAACACAGTCGATGGAGGTACTCTCATGAAAAACATTATAGCATACTCAGCAGAAAAGCTGTACAGGGATTTTGAAAAGGCGGATGAATTTTTTCTCTCCTCCGGGATGAAAGACATGGAGTTGTACGAGAAACAGATTGCAGAGGCTACTAGAAAGGCTGCGGCAGAGCACATGGCAGCCCTGTACACCGACATGAACCGTATGCTGTGTGAGGATATTTCCAGAGCAGAAAAATATACCATCCAGAGGCATGATGAACGCCAGTTGCTGACTACAGTGGGACCGGTTCGTTTTACCCACACGCTGTTCCGAAGCCGTAAGGACGGGACCTGCCATTATCTTCTGGATGAATGGATGGAACTGGATGCCCATGAAAGGCTGAGCAGCCGTGCGGAAGCAGAGGTGCTGGCAGAGGCGGTAAAGACCAGCTATGCGAGTGCATCCAGAGTGCTGGGAGAAGATTCGGTGATCAGCAAGACAGCGGTCATGGATAAGGTACATGGGATCCAGACACAACTGCCCTTCCCGAAACCGGAGAAGAAAAAGTGTGTGGAATACCTTTATATCGAGGCAGACGAAGACCACATCCACAAGCAGGATAAAACGGGAACAGAGAAGAAAAGCAGCATGATCGGGAAACTGCTGTATCTGTATGAAAGTCAGGAAAAGAAGGCCGGACGGAAGGAACTGAAGAATGTCTTCTATCTGGGAGACCTTTGCAGCGGAGGGGAAGCAAACAGGCATCTGTTTGAGAGAATGCAGGAATACATTGACACGAACTATGAGAGCCGGTATCTGAAAGCGGTATATATCAGCGGAGATGGCGGAGCATGGATCAAAGCAGGGGCGGAATACATTGAAAAGGGAGTTCCGGTACTGGATAAGTTCCACATGATGAAATACATAAACAAGGCAGCCAACCAGATGCTGGATGAAGCAGGGGAAGCGAAAGGGCGGCTGTGGAAAGCCCTGTATAAGGGAAAGAAGAAAAAGTTCGTGAAGACCATAAAAGCTATTCGGAAATGTGCACCGAACGAAAAAGCAGTGAATGACTGTGAAGAATACCTGCTGAATAACTGGGACAGCGCAGTCAGAAGAATGCGGGATAAGAATGTCTATGGGTGCAGCGCAGAAGGACATGTGAGTCATATGTATTCCGACCGGATGAGTTCCCGTCCAATGGGCTGGAGTGAAGCTGGAGCGGATGCGATGTGTCAGTTGAGATGCTATGTGAAAGATTACGGAGAAGAAAAGATCCTGGAACTGGTAAAGTACCGCCGGAACCATAAACAGGAAGAAGCAACAGGAACAGAAGGGATATCCGTGCGTCCAAACAGGGGATACATGAGGGAACTGCTGCTCCACCGTCATGACAATGACAGGGTATACATCGAAAAAATGCAGGCAACCATCCCGAGTATAGACATTCGAAAAAAGCTGGCGATCCGGGAGCAACTGGGAGGTATTTGACAAAACGATGCAGGAGAAGTAGACTATGGAAAAGCGATCTGAGCAAGTCCATAGCAGGGAATCTTCTGCGACTCTCCAACTGACAGTAAGTTTACTCTATCAAAAACCACATTTGGGGTTTGTAAAAAGGAATAAAAAGGTTATAATGATGGAGAAAACTTTGATTCTGAAACATATCTCAGGGATGCTCTGTCTATTAATTTCCTACAGTAAATTTACCCGACCAGGATGCTCAAATAAATTGCATTTCTACACCACAAGTGATAAAATAATGAAAATACTATGGCAACTAAATGCAGGTTGTCTTTTTTGCACATAATTAATTGTATGCTAAGGAAAGGCAAATATAAGATAAAGAGGAAGAGACATATGAAAAAGTTTGAAATATTTGAAAATAAAATCTGGCTTTCATCACCGACCATGCATGGAACGGAACTGCAATATGTTACCGAGGCTTATGAGACGAACTGGATGTCAACAGTGGGTAAAAATATTAATGAAGTAGAACGTCTAACCTGTGAGAAAATCGGGTGCAAGTATGCGGTAGCCCTTTCGGCAGGAACAGCGGCTTTGCATATGGCAGTGAAATTAGCCGGTGTAAAACCGGGTGAAAAAGTATTTTGTTCAGACGTAACCTTTGATGCTACGGTGAATCCTGTGAAATATGAAGGTGGAGATCCTGTATTCATTGATACGGAATATGATACGTGGAATATGGATCCGGTTGCTTTGGAAAAGGCATTTGAAATCTATCCAGAGGTAAAAGTGGTAGTTGTGGCACACTTATATGGCACACCGGGCAAAATTGATGAGATTAAAACGATCTGCGACAAACATGGAGCAGTGATTATCGAAGATGCAGCAGAATCTCTTGGCGCAACTTACAAGGGAGTACAGACAGGAAGCTTTGGCAACTATAATGCAATCTCATTTAATGGGAATAAGATTATAACAGGATCCTCAGGTGGGATGTTCCTGACAGATGATGAAGAAGCGGCCAATAAGGTAAGAAAGTGGTCTACACAGGCAAGAGAAGATGCCCCTTGGTATCAGCATGAGGAATTGGGATACAATTATCGAATGAGCAATGTGATTGCCGGAGTAGTGAGAGGACAGTACCCCTATTTGGAAGAGCATATAGCTCAGAAAAGAGCAATCTACGAAAGGTACAAGGAAGGTTTTAAAGATTTACCGATTCAAATGAATCCCTATGATGCTGAAAATACGGAGCCCAATTTCTGGCTCAGCTGTATGCTGATAGATGAAGACGCGATGTGCCAGCAGGTCAGAGGGGAGAGGGAAGCATTGTATATTACAGAGCCGGGCAAAAGCTGTCCGACTGAAATCTTGGAAACACTTGCTAAGTATAATGCAGAAGGTCGCCCTATCTGGAAACCGATGCATATGCAGCCCATCTATCGAATGAATGGTTTTATAACACGTGATGGTAATGGAAGAGCAAGAACTAATGCTTACATTGCAGGTAGTTGTCTGGATATAGGTTCAGATATCTTCCAAAGAGGATTATGCCTGCCTAGTGATAATAAAATGACAACAGAACAACAAGACATTATTATTGAAATTATTAAAGGATGTTTTAGATGAGCGAGGAATCTCACAAAAAAGGATTTTATGAAAGTTATATAAAGCGTCCGCAGGACTTCTGCTGCGCATTCTTGGCGCTCATTTTGCTATCGCCTGTGATGCTGATTACGGCAATACTTGTTCGAATAAAGCTGGGAACTCCTGTGATATTCAAACAAGAAAGACCGGGATTACATGGCAAAATATTTGCGTTATATAAGTTCCGTACAATGACAGATGGCAGGAATGAAGCCGGAGAACTATTACCTGATGATGTAAGGCTCACAAGTTTTGGAAAAAAACTTCGAAGTACATCTTTAGATGAACTCCCGGAGTTAATCAATATTTTGAAAGGCGATATGTCAGTCGTTGGTCCTCGTCCACTGCTTGTTCGTTATTTACCATTATATAATAAGAATCAGGCAAGAAGGCATGAAGTGAGACCTGGATTTACAGGGTACGCACAAGTACACGGGAGAAACAGTATCACATGGGAAGACAAATTTGACAAAGATGTGCACTATGTGGATCATGTTACTTTTTTGGGTGATTGGAAAATCATTTTTCAGACTGTGGGAACAGTGCTCAAAAGAGAAGGGATTAGCTCTGAAACAGCTGTGACGATGGAAGAATTTAAGGGTAATAAGTAATGGGCGAAAAAAAGAAAAAACTATTGATTATCGGTGCCAGTGGACATGGAAAAGTAGTTGCAGATATTGCAATGAAAAGTGGATATGAAGAAATTGCTTTTTTAGATGATGACAAATATGTAAAATTCTGCATGGGATTTCCTGTTGTTGGCACGACAGATTCAATAGATGATAAAGAGGAATCTGATGTAGTTGTAGCAATTGGAAATTCCGTAATTAGAGAAAAGCTGCAACAAAAATTATGCGATAAAGGGCTAAATGTAGTTACGCTTATTCATCCTGATGCAGTAATTGGACAGGAAGTATCAATAGGTATAGGCACAGTTATCATGGCGGGCACAGTTATTAATCCTGGAACTAAAGTGGGGAAAGGATGTATTATCAACACGGGTGCAACTGTTGACCATGATAATGAAATAGGTGATTTTGCACATGTTTCAGTGGGCAGCCACCTGGCTGGAACTGTTAGAGTGGGAGAACGTTCATGGGTTGGTGCAGGAGCAGTTGTGAGTAATAATATTACTATTTGCGCAGATTGTGTGATTGGTGCAGGGGCGGTAGTTGTTAGAAATATTGACAAACAAGGAACATATATAGGGGTTCCAGCAAATGTAGTACAATAACATTAAAAAATAAAATGAAGTGAGATATGCATAATGAACGTTTTATTCCTAACACTATTAGATTTTAATAGTATTGATGAACATAACATATATACGGATTTATTGCGTAAATTTTACCAAGAAGGGCATTCTGTGTATGTGGTATCCCCTGTGGAGCGAAAAAATAATCAAAAAACGCACTATATAAAATGTGATAATCATGTAGGGATTTTAAAACTAAAAATAGGAAATATTCAGAAAACCAATATTATTGAAAAGGGAATTTCGACAGTAACATTGGAGCAGAAATTCATTCAAGGTATAAAAAAGTATTATTCTGATATTAAGTTTGATTTGATACTTTACTCTACACCACCTATTACTTTGCAAAAAGCTGTAAAATATGTCAAAACAAGAGATAATGCCACCACGTATCTTATGTTAAAGGACATTTTCCCACAGAATGCAGTTGATATGGGGATGCTATCTAAACATGGATTAAAGGGGATACTATATAAGTATTTTAGATTAAAAGAAAAAGCATTGTATAGAGATTCAGATTATATTGGGTGCATGTCACGAGCAAACGTGGATTATGTGCTGAAGCATAATCCGGAGGTTGAAAGAAATAAAGTAGAAATATGTCCCAATTGTATTGAAGTAAGTTCGCAGGTAAAGAAACTCGATTCAAAAGAGATTGCTAAATTGAAGAAAAAGTATGGAATTCCGCAGGGTAAGAAGATATTTGTGTATGGTGGAAATTTAGGGCGCCCACAGGGGATTGGATTTATTATTGAATGTATAAAAAGAATAGAACATGAAAAAGGTATATACATAATAATTATTGGATCAGGAACTGAATACGCAAGACTGGAAGAGGCAATTCAGAAGAAATCCCTAAAAAATACAAAATTGTATGCGGCATTGCCTAAAGAAGATTATGACGCTTTTTTGCAATTATGCGATGTGGGGTTGATTTTCTTAGATTTCAGATTTACTATTCCCAATTTTCCTTCTAGATTGTTAGCGTATATGGATAAACAATTACCAGTAATGGCAATTGTGGATGATGTAACAGATGTAGGAAAAGTAATAGAAGATGGGGGATTTGGTTGGAGTTGCCAAAGCAAAAATGTTGAAGATGTGATTGAAACATTCGTCAAGATTGCAAATGAAAAGGAACTGTCTATTTATGGACAGCGTGCGCTGCTCTTTTTACAAGATAATTATTCAGTGGACGTTGCTTATTCGGCAATTATGAAACACTTTTAGTAATAAGGAATTGAAATAGGAGTACTATATTATGCAACAATTTAAACGTATTTTAATTATAAGCATGAACCCATTGAGTGATATATACAATAATGGAAAAACGTTAACTTCCTTTTTTGAAGGATATCCCCGAACGCATATAGCACAATTATTTTTTTCCTCTGAACAGCCCCAGATGCGAATATGTAATAATTTTTATAGAATTAGCGACAGCGATATGATTAAGTCTCGGATTAGCAAAGAATTCCAATGTGGAAGAAAAGTTTTGGAAGAAAATGAACATTCTGCCGTACAGAATGTGACAAATGGTAAACAGATAAGAAAAAACAATCTTACCAGATTGGCGAGAGAGATAGTATGGAATGATAACTGGGATACGAAGGAATTAAAAGAGTGGTTGGATGATTTCCAGCCTGAAATCATATTTATGGTTGTTGGTGATGTTGTATTTGAATACAAAATTGGTTTGAAATTGGTGGAAAGATATAAATCAAAAATGGCTTTGTATATTACGGATGATTATATAATGCCACGGCGTACACTTTCAGTTTTTTGGTGGATTAGGCGTAGTTATATATTGAATTATTTGAGAAAAGCTGTTAAAAGAGCTGACATCTTTTTTACAATTTCAGAACTAATGCGGCAAGAATATAAGAGAGTTTTGAAAAGAGATAGTTATGTAGCAGTCAACATGAGCCCATCTTTAGCTGAAGAGCCCACAAATAAGAACATTGAAGATCATGAAATATCATTTGTATATGCGGGGGGGCTGCATTTAAATAGATACAAGGTATTACATGAGCTGGCATGTACCCTGAAAGAAATTAATATGAAGACTGAAAAGAAATGTAAGCTGCTTATCTATTCTGCACAAAAAATAACGGATAGAGTGAAAAAACAAATAACAATTGAAAATGTATCTGATTTTATGGGGGGAGTGGAATGTGAACAATTAAAGCACATTTTAAATAGGTCTACAATATTGGTTCATGTCGAGTCATTTGATAAAAAAAACATTTATGACACCAAGTTATCATTGTCCACAAAAATTCCTGAATATTTATCTGTTGGAAAGCCCATTTTAGCTATTGGGCCAGCAGAGATTTCATCCATGCAGTATTTGTCGGATGTTGCATCTTGTGTTACAAATCTTGATCAGATGTATAGCAATATCTATGAACTGATTTCTAATCCAAAGCTTTTGAACAATTATGGCTTGTTAGCAAGAGAAAAATATTTGAAAAACCATGTGGCAGAACACAATCGGGAAGAAATGTGGAAAATACTCGGTGATTTGACTTGATTTTTTAGTAAATATACTATTTCTGTTGAAATAATGTTGATATGCATTTAGAAAATATTTATATCACATGGAAAAGATAAGAGCGTTATTAGAAAGGTGTAAAGCGAGATGAGAAGGCATAGTTTTAAGTTGGTAATGCCACTAATTTTGGTTGAAGTTTACTGGATTATTACATATATTATTTACCGCTATGGCATTATAAAATACCCATTTGCTAATGATAGCCGTGTGTTGATTTTTTTGACAATGTGCAATTTGTTCTTTGCAATGGGATATTTGATAATATGTCACCACAAAAGAAAAAATTGTATACAAAATGTAGAGATGGGGATTGAGAATGGTAAGAAATTACTGCTCATTTCCACCATTGTTGCAGTAATTCTATACATACCAAATAGCATGAGGTACACGGGAAATTGGTATCCGGATGTTTTTAACAATTTAGTCAATCCTGGTGAAACTTATCAAAAAGTTATTGCCAGCGTCTCAGAAAACGGCATGCTACGAATATTTGGCTTTTTTGACATTTTCCCATTTATGATTTTTCCACTAATGTTTATTATGTGGGACTTTTTGAAATGGAAATTAAAGTTGGCTAGTTCTGTTACCGCTTTTGGGTATTTGCTGCTTTATTGTACAGGAGGAAGAAACATGCCAATTTTGTTGTTTGTTCTTTCGGTCATTGTAACTTACATTGTTAAAATGTGCTCCGATAGAATAAGCCTTAGGACATTCATAAGAGATACACTAATTTGTGTTTCTTCAATTGTACTTGTTATAGTTATGTTTACTATGAATTTGAAGTCGCGTACTTTTTATTCAGATGACGTAGAAGAACAAATGACAATCACTTCGGTAAATCAAGAAACAAATCATTCGGTAAATCAAGAAACAAATCATTCGGTAAATCAAGAAACAAATCAGGGGCAGAATGATGAAACTGGAGTGTATTTACAGTATAAAGATTTAATCATTACAATAGAGCAAAAGGAAAAATGTGACGAAGTGGCAAAAATATTTCCAATGTATACGAATCCATATACTAAGCAATATGCTGATCCTGACAACTTGCTTTATAAAGCGATTCCAGATTCTGCAAAATTTCTATGTGTTATGGCAGATGCATACGCATCGGGAAGTTATCATGCGCTGTCAGTGGCGTTGAGATTAGAACACCAATGGACATATGGAATCGGATTTTCTGAATTTCTACAAGATTATTTAAATATGTTTACAGGAATTGACATAAAGAGCATAACATATGGTAGTAGAGTTGCACATGTAACAGAGCCGTCCATGGTAAGTGTGTATGGATGGCCAACGGCTTATGTACAGCTGGCAGGTGATTTGACTTTCCCTGGTGTAGTCGTATTTATGGGGGGATTGGGTGCAGTAGTTGCTTTATTATGGCGAGACATCCTTGAAAAGAAAAATGTATATGGTATACCATTTGTTTCACAGATAGCTCTCTTTTTGTTATTCTTACCAGCAAACTGCATTACATTTAATAGTGGAGGATATTTTGTTACTTTTTGGGGTACTGCACTAATTTGGTTAATTTCACTTCAGAAAAGAAAATGTGGGCAAGAAAAATAATATAGGATATATTATCATACATTGACAGAGGGAGAATACTGGGATGGTAAAAAAGCACTATATAGGTATGTATGGCATGTACTTGTATGAAGCGGAAATAGATGATTCTCCAAAGAGAGTAAATAGAACACAAAGACTCATATGCTAGAGGCTTTCGATAATGGAGGCTAGCAATTTGACTTCATATTTTATGGTGATGTATCCGTAGACAATGCGGATGAAAGCTGCGGATGAAGAGCTGTATATCTAAGCATGTCTCACCGTCTTAAGTAACCGGGAAATCGCGCCGTCAGATACAGGGGATGAAGTATCATCTGTATGATGTAAATCATGAATTAATCAAATATTGGAATAACCAAAACTACATAGATTCATTACGATTTTTATCGGTTTTTTTATGTAAAAAGATAGATTATTTGACAGGGAGTCAGTCTATAATACAGTATGCGGATCAATTTGACGAAAAAGGCAATTTTATTGTAGAAATAAAAGAATGTACTATTTCCGGAAACAATGAAACAAGGGATTATATAAATGCTAGTTGTTTGAATATTGATACAGTTAATTTTGTTACTTCTATGGTAAAGGAGGCAAAAGGAAAAGGTGTCGAAATATTAATAGTTGCCCCACCCACGCTGCGTGAATCAAAAGTTGATGCAGAAAAGATTGATGAGGCTTATCAAAGTATTTCTGAAAAAACATGTGCCATGTATATTTCGCAAGCAGAAAATCATTTGTTTGAGAGAAAACACATGGCGGATTCAATTTGGCACTGTAATATGTATGGAAGGAAGGAGAACACAGAACAGCTGATTCAGAATTAAGAGGATATGGTATATTAGAGGAAAAACGGTAACGAGAAAGTTATTTTTGGAAAGGTATATTACCGAAATCTCTAACTCAAGAAAATGAGCAAGTATAAAATGGAAGAACTTAAGGCGGATTGCGTATCATTATTTCTGAACATTAATTTAAGTGGCTTGTATTTTGTTGTGTCCTTGACTAGGGTTACAGATTAGTTTATATTATGGAAGAGATAAGAGGTGCAAACCAATCGAGTGCTTACAGTATATCTGTGTAAGCGATAAAGAAGTACATACAAGAGAAACTGGAAAATGCAAGGAAAGAAGACGGCGAGTAAGACTCTTTATAGAGGTTGCTGGTAACAAAACTTGCGATACCTGTCTTTCGTGGAAGTAAGTAATATGTCCTTATGTGGGATGATTCAAACTATCACTTGAGGTGGTAGTTGATGACGAGGAGTTTGATAATTCATGGATAAGAACAAAGCAATGCCTGTAATTACTTGTATTATGTTTACATATAATCACTTTGATAGGATATATGAATCACTTGATTCTGTATTTGCTCAAGATTATCCTAATATCGAGTTAGGGGTTTTTGATGATTGCTCAAAAAATTTTCCTGCTCAGAAAATTAAAGATTATATAAATGAAAGAAAAAAATCTAATATCATAAAAGTTAAGGTTGTCCAAAATGAAGTGAATCTTGGAACGGTCAAAAATATAAATAATGCTGAGAGGCAGTTTGAGGGTAAATATATAATTAATCTTTCTCCGGAAGATCCGTTTGCATCTAGTGATGTCATGCGGAAAATTGTAGATAAAATGGAGGAATTGAACTCAGATGTTATAACAACATATAGGATAATCGTTGATGGAAACGGAAAGACAGTAGGGAAAAGTCCAAGCGAAAGATATTTCAATAAATTTATTGGTATGACAGCAAAAGAGCAGTTCAGGGCTATTGCTACTGGTGCGGGGATTGCTGGGCCGGGAACATACTATAGCAGAAAATACTTAGAAGAACAGGGATTTTTTGATGAAAATTATAGATTGCAGGAAGATGGACCAATGCTTTTAAAGACAACAAGAAACGGTCATCATATTGATGGGCTCAATATCGTGAGTTGTTATTATCGGTTAGGCAATGGTGTTTCGTCGAGTACAAATCTTAATGAGCTTTTATTAAAAGATATTAAAAGGATGTTTGACGTTGAAGTATTACCTTTTCTAGATCAATTCAATTTTTGGGAAAAAAGAAGAATAAGATATGAAATTAGTAGATTAAAGATTTCAAGAAGAAGTATGTCAATTACACAAAAGATACTGTTTGGACTAAAATACCCAGACGTTGTTTTGTTTCGAAAATCGATAAGGTGAGAGTGAGGAGAAAGTAATGCAAGTAGTTAAATATGTATTTCAGCCACATGGAGACGAGCGAGGACAATTGGTAGCATTAGAAGAGTACAAGGATATACCATTTAGAATTAAGCGAGTATACTATATGTATGAAACAATGGAAGGATTTGTCAGAGGAAAGCATGCTCACAAAAATCTCCAACAGATTTTGGTATGCATTCATGGATCCGTCAAGATTAAATTGGATAATGGTAAAGGTGAGACGAAGGTCGTACCTTTGGAAAAACCATATGAAGGTTTATACGTAGCAAATAATATGTGGAGAGAAATGTATGATTTTAGTGAGGGCGCAGTATTACTAGTGTTTGCGTCAGAATTGTACGATGAGTCTGACTATATTAGAAATTATGACGACTTTCTAGAATTTGTAAAAAGTCAAGATGACGTTGATGAAGTATCGGATGAAAAAATACAGTAATATTTCATATGCCGAATATGAGAGAGGAATCTAGAAAATGAGTATGAAAATCCCTTTTGTTACGTTTCAACCATTAGAACGTGAATTGGATAAGGAATTAAGAGATGCATTTGAACGAGTACTTAGTCGTTCGTGGTATATTGAGGGCGCTGAGGACAAAGAATTTGAACGAGCATTTGCAGAATATATAGGTACTGAATATTGCATAGGATGTGGCAATGGATTAGATGCATTAATGCTGAGCCTAAAAGCACTTGAAATTGGAGAAGGAGATGAGGTTATTGTCCCATCTAACACATATATTGCCACGGCACTAGCAGTCACCTATGTTGGTGCAAAGCCAGTTTTTGTTGAGCCAGATATTAGGACTTTTAATATTAATCCAGATTTAATTGAAGAAGCTATAACTGATAAGACCAAAGCTATTATGCCAGTTCATCTCTATGGACAGGCTTGTAACATGGATTTAATTGTTGATATTGCAAAGAATCATGGGCTTTATATAATTGAGGATTGTGCACAGGCTCATGGCGCTACGTATAGATGCTCGAATGGTATAGAGAAGAAAATAGGTACATTTGGTGATGCGGCGGGATTTAGTTTTTACCCAGGGAAAAATCTTGGTGCGTTAGGTGATGCAGGTGCAACCGTCACGAACAATGAAGAACTTGCTAACAAAATACGAGCGCTAGGAAATTATGGTTCAGATTACAAATATCATCACATTTATCAAGGAAATAACAGTAGACTTGATGAACTTCAGGCAGCTTTCTTATTAGCTAAACTTCCTAAGCTTGATCACGTTAATGAAAATCGCAGAGCGATTGCTACAAAGTATTTGGAAGGTATTCAGAATAAGGCTGTGATTCTTCCGTTTGTTCCATCGTATACAAATCCCGTATGGCACATTTTTGGAATTAGGTGTGAAAGACGTGATGAACTAGAAGCGTGGTTAAGTGAGGCAGGTATCTGTACCAATAAGCATTATCCAATTCCAATGCATTTGCAGAAAGCATACCAAGAGCTTGGGTATACTAAGGGTGATTTCCCAATTGCTGAGGAAATTAGCAGAACGGAATTATCATTACCTCTTTATTATGGGATGAATGACGCTGAAATTCAGTATGTAATCAAATGTGTTAATGAATTTAAATAAGCATAAAGGGGGCTTGTATAGTGGAAATATATGAAGTATCAGAAGATGAATATGCAAGAATTGTTCATCCGGAAGCGTTTTATAATAAACCTGAATTTTTGAAATTGAATGAAAATAGAGCAAGCTGCGTTCATTATCTTATTTTTAAAGATAGTAAAAATAGATTTGGAGTGGCAATTGGTGAGAAGGATGATGGGTGGTACTGCCCTTTTTCGGCTCCCTTTAGTACTTTTGTAAATATTAAAAGTAAGTGGGATATTTACCAATTAGATGAATCAATACAAGCGTTTGATGAATACGCAAAACAACAGAGTAAAAAAGTTTCTTTTGGACTTCCTCCTGAATTTTATTGCCCACGAATTGTTAATGTAATGCAAAATTCTCTGTTTAATGTAGGGTATCGCCCGCTGTCTTTTGATATAAATTTTCAAATAGACTTAAAAAAAACTTATAGGGAGAAAATTGAAGATTATTTAAACTTGCTTCCCTACAATGGAAGAAAGAACATGAAAATTGCGGTGAATGGTGAATTAAAGTTGGTTCACTGTAATAGTAGAGAAGATGAAATAAAAGCATATGAAATTATCAAAGAAAATCGTGAGAGTAGGGGGTATCCGTTAAATATGTCGCTGGGTCAAGTAATGGCGACTATTAAGTTGGTTAAGCACGATATGTTCATGGTAGAATGTGGAGGGAAACAGATAGCAGCGGCTCTGATATACCATGTTACATACAATATTGCACAGGTAATATACTGGGGGGATATCCCGGGATTCTCAGATTATAAACCAATTAATTTTCTTGCATACAATCTTATACAATATTATGGCGAAAAAGGGTTTGAGTATTTAGATATTGGAATTTCAACTGATCATGGAATAATAAATTATGGTTTGTCAGATTTTAAAATAAGTATAGGATGTGATACTTCTGCAAAAGTTACTTTTGTAAAAGACTATTCTAAAAATAGCGTAGTAGACGTGATTTCTCTGAATGGTGCAGCAGAAGGAACATTTTTGCATAATAAAAATTATTTAAAAAGAATGGAAGGAAAACAATGAATAATCAAAACGGAATCTTAACAGGACTTGAGTTTATGGGAGATAATATTAGAAAATATTTAAAGTACTGTGGGTCAAACGTTCGACTTTATCCATTATGTAAAATGATTCATGCAGAAAATGCTGAGTTAGATAATGATTGTAAGATAGTAGACAATGTATGGATTGACGCTGGAAAGTCATTAAAAATAGGAAAAAATACTATTATTACTTGGTATGTGTTAATTGAAGGGGGGGCAAGCACATATATTGGAGACAGAGTTTTTATTGGACCTGGAACAAAAATTTTAACAGGAACATATGAGTTTCAAGGGGTGTATACTTGCGAATTTCTTCCCGATGATTGTCATAAAGTAAACTTTGCAGATGTCCGAATTGAGGATGATGCGTACTTAGGTGCAAATTGTACGGTTATGCCAGGCGTTACTATTGGTGAGGGTGCACTTGTTGGAGCTAATGCTTTTGTAAACAAGGATTTAGAACCATGGGGGATTTATGTAGGAGCACCATGTAAAAAAGTAGGTGAGCGAAAGAAGCCATCTGAGGAAATGAAAAATAAAGTTATGACTACCTATGATTGGTCAGGTCACATCTAATAAAAGAGATGAGTTAGGTCTTTATGGATAATAAATCTAAAATTAAATTGTTTATAGAAAATTTTGTGGTATACGGAATGGGAGGAGCAATAAGTAGTGCCATTCCAGTAATTATGATTCCGGTAATTACGCGATTAATGCCCAATTCTTCTTATATCGGAATTAGTGATATGGCAACGGCAATTATTTCGATTGGAAATGCTTTTGCCTTGATGGGAATGTACGACTCAATGTATCGTCTTTTCTTTGAAAATGATAGTAAAGAATATAAACGAGAAATATGTTCCACTTCATTAGCATTTACATTTTTAACATCAATTATTGTAGCGGTAATTATGATAATTTTTAAAAAACCAATTACTGCCTTGATGTTAGAAGGAAAAAACGGTTTTCTTGTTTATATTTGTGCATTGACGGTTTTTGTTGGAGCAACTAATAGTATTGTATCTGCGCCAATTAGGATGCAGAATAGGCGAAAGATTTATCTGGTGTTAAATACCTTATGTCCGTTAATTTCATACTCAATATCTATTCCGTTGATTCTAAATGGGCATTATGTAATTGCGCTACCATTAGCAACATTGATATCGAATGTAATAATAGAAAGTTCGTTTTTGCTAATTAATAGAGAATGGTTTCAGACAAAAAAAGTAAATATTAAACATTTACCGTTATTACTCAAACTTTCAATTCCACAAATTCCTAATCTGCTTGTTTACTGGGTTTTTAACTCATGTGATAGAATCATGATTCTTAATCTGCTAGGAATGAATGAGGCCGGTATTTATGGAATATCAGCAAAACTTGGTCATGTTAGTCAACTTATATATACAGCTTTTATTGGTGGTTGGCAGTATTTTTCATTTTCAGTAATGAAAGATAAAAATCAAGTTGAAACTAATTCTAAGATTTTCGAGTATTTGGGAGTTATCTCATATGTTGCAACAGGAATGCTGTGTGTTTTTGTTAAATTCTTTTTTAGAGTTTTGTTTCCGAGTGAATATATGAATGGAGCGGTTGCGGCACCATATTTGTTTCTGTCACCGTTGCTACTAATGATGTTTCAGGTAAACGCATATCAATTTTTAATTAAACTTAAGTCGTGGCCGAATATGTTGATACTTGGAACTGGGGCACTTGTGAATATTATTTTAAACAAATTGCTAATTCCTATATTGGGAATAGAAGGCGCAGCAATCTCAACGGTGATTGGGTATCTATTTTCGGTTGTATTATGCTCGACCGCTTTATATAAAATTAAATTGTTTAATATTCATGGGAAGTTTGTATTTGTTAGTGCTGCGTTCATACTATTTTTTGTGATATGGAGATTGTTTGGATTTAATAGCGTATTGGTTTCATTTATCGAACTTGTAGTATTTGGGATTGTTGTTTTGCTTTGTTACTATCGAGAAATAAAAAAAATTATGAAAATGGTATTAAGAGAGTAAAATAGCGACAAAAGAATGTATTACATATTAATATTCCATAAATTCAATAGTTAGGTTTATACTGGAAAAAGGTTTCAATTTTTGAAAACGTTATAAAACGGAAGTCAATAACCTATAACTAAGATGCATAATAGTCTGTATTTATATCTTTAGATGAAAAAGTGACGTAGGAACAATTCAATAGCACATGAGGTTTGGAAAATATGATATTAGATAAATCAAACAAGTATGATAAAGGGAAAGTTGCCTTAACAATTATATGGACATTGCTATTTACGACATTTATAATGATTGCTAATATGCCCAAAGATGTTTCGGAAACCCAATATTCTTGGTACAAATTAAGCATTTTAGATGAATATATTGAAATAATAAGAAATGGGAGTGTTCCACCATTCCTGTCAATTAATGGTCATTCTTGGGGATATGGATTATATTTGCCGTACCTTGCGAACGCACTTAATATAGATGAATCTTGGAAAATTTTGGCTTATCTTAATCTCACTTTTTCATGGTTTGCAATTATATTTGTTACATACAAGATATATAAAATTACGAAAAATCTTTTTTTGACTTCGATTGCTCCTGTTTTGCTTCATATTTTTGTGGGGAATTATTTATATGGATATAATTCTGATACATTTTGGCCAGCTGGATGGGCACTGGTTATTACATTTCCTTTAATTTATGACTTTATTAAAGCAAATTCAATCAAAAAGGAGCTTTATTACATTTGCTTTATAGGTGGGGGATGTTCTGTTTCTAATATTGTAAGGAATCATAACGGAATAACAGTTTTAGCAGTTGTTGTTCTAATATGTATATTGAGAGCTGTAAAAAGGTTGAGAGATGGGAATATAAAGGGCACATTTGCATCAGTTTTTGAAATAGTAATTTTCTATTTGTGCTATGGTCTGTTTGATAAATATTTACCCTTATTCATCGGGACTATAATGGGGCAGAAAGTCTTGAATAATACGGGCTTTTTTTGGCATTCGATTCTATGTGGGCTTGGCGTATATGATAATAAATATGGTCTTGCATGGAGCGATGATACGATAAGGGGAATTGTGGGCTCAATATATACTAATGTACCGACAGATGAATTCTATTCAAATGAATATTTTGAAGCATGTAAAGCTTACTTCTTCGATATCTTTACACGTGATCCGGGATTTGTTATTAGTACTTGGATGAATAAATTTGGAAAAACGTTGATCAATGTTATGCAAATCGAATTCACTAACGTGAAAGACCTGTATTTAAGTCAGGGGATAATTAATGTCCATAATTTATTGATTCCGACACTGATTACAGCAGGAGGCTTAGTCTATTGCAACGCTCGAAAGCTGTTTAGTATTAACGAGAAGAGATTGCTTATAACATTAGTTTTGATATCTTTCATTGAAATGCTTGTGGGGACTATTCAGAGTGTAATCGGATATGTAGATACTAGATATTTTCAGACGGCATTAGTAGGAATGGGTTTTACAATTTTTTTGGTGGCTATATTTTGTTGTAGCAGAATTAAAGTAATAGAGGGTAAAATCAATGTTGTTCACAATGGGGGTGCAAATGATGCTTTGTAGTTTTGTTATTCCGGTTTTTAATGAGGCGGAATCATTGAATGAACTTTATAGACAAGTGGTTCAGAATGCACTTCTTTCAAAGTGGTGTAATGAACCAATTAAATATGAGATTATTTTTGTTAATGATGGCTCTAGTGATGATTCGGTTGAAATCATACATAAATTACATGATAATGACGACAATGTTCACCTTATCTCATTCAGAAAAAATTTTGGAAAATCAGCAGCACTCCAAGCTGGATTCCGAAATGTCAATGGTGGTATAGTTATTACAATGGATTCTGATTTACAAGACGATCCGGCAGAAATACCAAATATGATATCCAAATTAGAAGAAGGATATGATTTGGTTTCTGGATGGAAATTCAATCGACAAGATCCAGCAGAGAAAAAATTGCCATCAAAACTTTTTAACGCAGTGACATCATATATGTCAGGTATAAAACTTCATGACTTTGATTGTTGTTTTAAGGCATATCGAAGAGAAGTAATAGACGCAATAGATGTATATGGAGAATTGCATAGATATTTACCTGTACTTGCTTATCGTCAGGGATTTTCAAACATTACCGAAATTAAGGTTAATCATAAGAAAAGACAATTTGGTCATTCAAAATATGGATTTAGGAGATATTTTCACGGCTTATTTGATGCAATTACGACTAATTTCTTGTTAAAATACTGCGATTCACCAATGTATTTTTTTGGTAAATGGGGCATGATTTTTGGAGCATTGGGTTTACTAATATGTGTTTGGATGAGTGTCCTTCATTTTATGGGACAAGCAATAGGAAGTCGTCCGGCATTGTTCCTTGGAGTTCTTTTTATACTTGTTGGATTTCAGCTATTCTCAACAGGTATCATAGGTGAGATGATGATTGATTCTCACGCCAGAGAAAGTTATAACGAAAATCGAGTAAAGGAGAAGTTCTAGTTGAAGAATAAGACTGCTGGGACCTATATTGATGGGGCGCTAGAGTATAGTGCTGGAAATTTAAGGAAATACTCATCAAGTAATCCTCTAAAAAGAAAATTAATATGTTTACTACAGACAAAGATTATCAAGAAAATCAATCACTATGGTGTTATGCCTATAAGAACCATGTTAGATGCGGGATGCGGTGAGGGATTTCTAACAAGCATTTTAGCCCAAAACTATGCTGAAGCAGAAGTGATTGGAGTTGAATACACGTTAGAGGCGTTGGAAGAAGCCAAGAAAAGATTTGATGGGTGCGAATTTAGGCAAGGTGATATTACAAATTTATCTGATGTAGATAATGCATTTGATGTATCGGTGTGCTCAGAGGTGTTTGAGCACTTAGAAAAACCAGAAGATGCTTTAGAAGAATTGCTTAGAGTTACAAAACATATTCTAGTTGTAACTGTTCCTTATGAACCTTGGTTTAGATTGACTAATTTTTTATCTTTTAATCATGTAAGAAGCTTTGGCAATCCTGAAGGGCATATTAATCATTGGAGTATGACATCTTTTAACAAATTTATAGAGACGACTATTGAGAAGGTTGGGGGTGCGTCGATAGAATATATGGGGATTTCATTTCCGTGGATAGTGGTGGTTGTACGACAATTAGAGATATAGTTCCTCTTATAACAGGTATATGAGATGATTTCGAATATTTTGCAAAAAGTCATAAACAATGAAACAGTAAGATATGTTGTGTCTGGAATATTTACGATGGCTATTGGGGTGGGAGTGTACCAGGGATTTCTTTTATTAGGGTTGGATTATAAGATATCTAATTTGATTTCGCTTGTCGCTGGAAAAATGTCAGCATATATATGTAATAAGTTTTTTGTTTTTAAGGTAAGAAATACTAGCTTTAGTGAATGGATAAAAGAGTTTTTGAGATTTATTTTCGCAAGAGGAGCCACATTATTCATTGATTATTTTGGTCTTATTTTTTTAGTTGAAGTTGTTGAATTTAATAAAATATATAGTAAGTATGCGATTGTTACAATTGTATTGATATTAAATTATATATTAGGAAAGCTAATTGTATTTAGGAAGACGAATGATAAAAAATAGAATAATATTACCGTCGTAGGAATATAGTATGTTGAATTGTCGATGGTCGACCTTTTATTACAACATCAGATCTTGTCATTGCTACAATACTAACGGATTGAGGTGCAGAAATGAAACTCCTTTTTACATCACCAGTAGAACAGGTGATAGATGAGATTCCTAGGCTAAAGCGTTTAAAAATTTGAAGTCCTTTTTCTATGTAATTTTTCTTCACTTGTTAGGTGAAAGAAAAAAGTACCAAAAACATAGTAACTATATGGCGTGAAGCACCGTCAACAATTATTGGATGAATAATTCAGGTTAAAGAAGATTGATTACATGAATATAATGTAAAAGATTCAAGATACGCTGAGTGGTATGGAAAGTTCTATTGTCAATAACACGGGGAGAATAGGTCATGAGAGACTATAAAGACATAAAAATTGCGATTGCAGGTACAGGATATGTGGGATTATCATTGGCTACCTTACTTGCCCAGTACCATGATGTAATTGCTGTAGATATAGTACCTGAGAAGATTGAAAATATAAATAGCGGAAAATCACCTATTCAAGATGAATATATACAGAAATATTTGAAAGAGAAAAATCTTCGGTTGACGGCAACATTAGATGGGGAAACTGCATACAAGGATGCAGACTTTGTTATAATAGCTGCTCCTACTAATTATGATAGCCAAAAGAATTTTTTTGACACTTCTGCTGTGGAAGCAGTTATTGAACTTGTTTTGAAAGTCAACCCCAATGCTATCATAGTTATTAAATCAACGATTCCGGTTGGTTATACAGTATCAGTGCGACAAAAATATAATACAAATAATATTATTTTTAGTCCGGAATTCCTAAGAGAATCTAAGGCGTTGTATGATAATCTATATCCCTCCAGAATAATAGTCTCTACTGACAAAGAGGATGCAGAATTAACAAAGGCTGCACAGACTTTTGCGCAACTTCTGCAGGAGGGTGCAATCAAAGAAAACATAGATACGCTTTTTATGGGATTTACAGAAGCGGAAGCAGTAAAGCTATTTGCTAATACATACCTGGCACTTAGAGTATCTTATTTTAATGAACTTGATACATATGCTGAGATGAAGGGATTGGATGCAAAAGCGATAATAACTGGGGTTGGGCTTGATCCGCGTATTGGAATGCATTATAACAATCCTTCTTTTGGCTATGGAGGCTACTGCTTGCCCAAAGACACGAAGCAGCTTCTTGCAAATTACAGTGATGTACCGCAGAACATGATATCAGCAATTGTCGAGTCAAATCGAACGAGAAAGGATTTTATTGCCGATAGAGTGTTAGAGTTAGCAGGTTATTATGGTTCAAATACCAATTGGGACCCTAAAAAAGAAAAAGAAGTAATTATTGGGGTATATCGCTTGACGATGAAGTCTACTTCAGACAACTTTCGTCAAAGTTCTATTCAGGGTGTTATGAAGAGAGTAAAAGCAAAAGGCGCAACTGTAATTATTTATGAACCAACATTGAATAATGGAGAGAGATTCTTTGGATCGGAAGTAGTTAATAATCTTGCAGAATTCAAGAAAAGAGCCAACGTTATTATTGCAAATCGTTATGATAGTTGCATGGATGATGTGAGAGAAAAGGTATATACTAGAGATGTGTTTGGAGTAGATTAGTAATTATTGAAGTAGATGCGACTGTAAAGTGGAGCAACTAGTTACGGTTCTAAGGCTATTGCAATGGATATAAATATAAAGTACAATAAACTAGTAATTTCATAAAGAGCAGAAACGAGATAGGCAATTAGTAAATAATTATATGAAAATATAGATAAGGAGACAACAAATGTTTACAGGTAAGACATTATTAATCACAGGCGGTACAGGTTCTTTTGGTAATGCAGTGCTCAACAGATTTCTGGCAACGGATATTGGCGAGATTCGTATATTTTCTCGTGACGAGTTGAAACAAGACGATATGCGCCATTTCTATCAGCGCGAATATCCTGAGTACAGTAATAAACTGAAATTTTATATTGGCGATGTCCGCGACCCGCAGAGTATCCAGAAGGCTATGCACGGCGTAGACTATATTTTCCATGCAGCAGCTCTGAAACAGGTTCCTTCTTGCGAGTTTTTCCCTATTGAAGCGGTGAAGACGAATGTATTAGGAACGGAGAATGTGCTCCAGGCAGCCATTGAAGCCGGTGTAAAGAAGGTTATTTGTTTGTCAACGGACAAAGCGGCTTATCCTGTCAATGCTATGGGAACCTCCAAAGCAATGATGGAGAAGGTTATCGTTGCGAAGTCGAGAACGGTGGATCCGAAGGAGACAAGCATCTGCTGTACCAGATATGGTAACGTACTTTGCTCCAGAGGTTCTGTCATTCCGCTCTTTATCAGTCAGATTAAAGAAGGCAAGCCCCTCACTGTAACGGAACCTGCCATGACTCGTTTTGTTATGAGTTTGGAGGAAGCCGTAGAGTTGGTAGTATATGCATTCCAGAATGCAGAAAGTGGTGATATTATGGTGCAGAAGGCACCTGCCTGCACTATTGGTGTACTGGCACAGGCTGTTAAAGAACTCTTCCATGCACAGGATGAGGTGAAGATAATCGGTATCCGTCATGGTGAGAAGATGTACGAGACACTTTTGACCAATGAAGAATGTGCCCATGCAATTGATATGGGGAATTTCTATCGTGTTCCTGCGGACAAGAGAGACTTGAATTACGATAAGTACTTTACAGATGGTAATACGGAGAGAACCAAGCTGTCTGAGTTCAACTCCAACAATACCGAACTGATGAATGTGGAGCAGGTGAAGGAGAAGTTGATGACCCTGTCCTATATTCGTGATGAACTTGCAAAGTGGGAGAATCGATAATGAAGGTCTTGGTTACAGGAGCCAAAGGATTTATTGGTAAGAATCTGATTACAGAACTGGAACAGCGTGAAAATGTGGAAGTGTTGCCCTATGATATTGATACCCCGCAAGAAATGCTGGAACAGTATTGCGCAGACTGTGATTTTGTATTTAATCTGGCGGGAGTAAACCGCCCGGAGCATACGGAAGAATTTATGGAAGGGAATTTTGGCTTTGCCACTTCCTTGGTAGAGGCTCTTCGCAGAAATGGAAATACCTGCCCCATTATGAATTCTTCCTCGATTCAGGCAGCCTTGGAGAATCCTTACGGCAAGAGCAAGAAGGCCGGGGAGGATATGCTGTTTGCCTATGGACAGGAGGTTGGAGCAGAGATTTACATCTATCGCTTTCCAAATGTGTTTGGGAAATGGTGCCGCCCCAATTATAACAGTGCAGTAGCCACCTTTTGCCACAATATAGCGCATGGTTTACCTATTCAGGTGAATGACAGGAGTACCGTGATGCATTTGGTCTACATCGATGACGTGGTGGAGGAACTCCTGCAAGCTCTGGATAGACATCCCCATGTAAATTTGGATGGATATTGCTTTGTGCCTGCGGTGCATGAAGTAACCTTGGGGGAGATCGTAAATTTGCTATATAGTTTCCGTGAAAGCCGCAACAACTTTATGATTCCCAATTTATGCGAGGGCAGTTTTGAGAAGAAGCTGTATAGTACATATCTTAGTTATCTGCCGGAACAGGAGTTTTCCTATCCGCTGACCATGCATGTAGATGAGAGAGGAAGCTTCACGGAAATCTTAAAGAGTGCAGACCGAGGACAGGTATCCATCAATATTTCCAAGCCTGGTATCACCAAAGGCAATCATTGGCATCATACCAAGAATGAAAAATTCATTGTGGTCAGTGGTAAGGGCTTAATCCGTTTCCGCAAGCATGGTAGTGAGGAGATTATTGAATATCATGTTAGTGGAGAGAAGCTGGAAGTGGTGGACATTCCTACAGGGTATACGCATTCCATTGTGAATGAAGGAGATACAGATCTGGTAACACTGATGTGGTGTAATGAATGCTTTAATCCGGGCAAACCGGATACGATATATGAGCCGGTGGAATGAAGAAAAGGATAGACAGAGGAGCGAAAGAATGGTTTCATTTAAGGATAATGGAAAATTAAAGCTGTTAATCATTGTGGGAACACGTCCGGAGATTATTCGTCTGGCAGCCACCATCAATAAATGTAGGAAATATTTTGATACAATTCTGGCACATACAGGACAGAATTATGATTACAACCTGAATGGTATTTTTTTTCATGATCTGAAGCTGGAAGACCCGGACGTCTATCTGGATGCTGTAGGAGATGATCTTGGGGCGACGGTTGGTAATATCATCAACTATTCTTACAAGCTCATGAACCAGATTAAACCAGACGCTTTGCTAATCCTTGGCGATACCAACAGCTGCTTGTCCGCTATTGCAGCCAAGCGTCTGCATATCCCCATTTTCCATATGGAAGCTGGAAACAGATGTAAGGATGAGTGTCTGCCGGAGGAAACCAATCGTAGAATCGTTGATATTATATCGGATGTGAATATGGCATATTCTGAACATGCCAGAAGATATCTGGCAGAGTGCGGATTGCCTAAGGAGAGAACCTATGTGACAGGTTCTCCTATGGCAGAAGTACTGCATCAGAATCTGACCGAGATAGAAAGCTCAGATATTTTGCAGAAATTGAATCTGGAGAAGAAAAAGTATATTTTGTTATCTGCACATCGTGAAGAGAATATCGATACGGATGAGAACTTCAATTCTTTGTTCAATGCGGTGAACAAGCTTGCAGAGAAATATGATATGCCCATTCTATATTCCTGCCATCCCAGAAGCCGCAAACGTCTGGAAAATTCCGGATTTGAATTGGATTCTCGTGTGATTCGCCACGAGCCCTTAGGTTTTCATGATTACAACAACCTGCAGATGAATGCGTTTGCGGTAGTATCTGATTCAGGAACCTTGCCGGAGGAATCCAGCTTTTTCACCAGCATCGGCAAGCCCTTCCCCGCAGTGTGCATCCGTACCTCCACCGAGAGACCGGAGGCATTGGATAAGGCCTGCTTTATTCTGGCGGGTATCTCGGAGAAGACGCTCTTACAGGCAGTGTCTACCGCCATTGACATGGTAGAAGAGGGTGACAATGGAATTCCCGTGCCGGACTATGTGGAAGAGAATGTAAGTACGAAAGTTGTAAAGATTATCCAGTCTTATACCGGAGTGGTGGATAAGATGGTATGGAGAAAGACCCAGGAATAAGGACTGAAGTATTCTAAGAAACTCAATCATTTTGTGCAGGATATGGAAAGAGGAGTCAGACGAACACAGAACAGATGGGAATGAAAGAGCGAGAAATTAGCTTAGTTGACTTAATTGCAGAAATTTTGCTGCGCTGGAGAACACTATTGTTTGTTATGGCAATCGGTGGTTTACTGCTTGGTACTGTAAGTTATATGCGGTCTGCATCTACAGTGGAAGTACAAAATGCGGAGCTGAAAGCGAAGGAGTAGCTTTGGGCAGAGCAAGAAGGTCTATCTGCAGAAGAAAAATGGGAGACAGGCCGTCTGCTTCTGGAAGAACAGTTGACAGACACGCAGATTAGCAACGTAGTTACTGCAATACGATATGAAGGATTATATGAGCAGAGTTTGGAATATAAGGAGCAGTCTGTTCTGATGCAGATAGACCCGAATCAAGTTCAACGTGGAGATATTTATTACGTTATTGATTCAGGCAGATGGAATGGAGCAGACCTATAATGCTGAAAAGATATACGAAGAGCTTCTGACAAGCACTGAAATGTTAGAATATGTGCAGAATCAGTGTGGAATGGCACAGGAGGTAGGCGAACTTATTACGGTTGGCACTGCTTCAGGATTCACTTCTGATAGACTGTTGCCGGAAGAAAGAGATTCTATCAGCGTACAGATTGTTCACAATGATGCCGACATTTGCAAAAATATGATGAATGCAGTAATCTCCTATGTAGAGACAAAGGAGACAGAATTACAGTCCGTTATTGGTGAACATGTGATTACGATTGTAGCGCAGTCTCAAGGATTTTGAAGCTTCGTTATCATAACAGTCGTCAATTTACGACAGAGGAGGCAATTACTCTGGCTTCCACTGCGGTGAAAATGGCGGCGAAGAAACGTACATTGAAGGAAGTTTACCTCCTATGATGTAATGTGACGGGAGATACCCTGCAGAAATGTGAACAAATCAGCAAGAATTTGCATGAGGAAAGTATTTGCGTACAGATTCTGAGCAATGTGCTCTATGATGCAGAAGCAATGGAAAAGCTTGAGAATGCCAAAGGCATCGTGCTGGTGGAAACAGCAGGCTCTACGATGTATGAAGAAGTTTCAGTTAATGAGCAGACAGAACATTTGTGTATTGGGCGGAATTCTGGTGGAATAAGCTGAATCAAGCAATACATGATTATTGAAATTAAGACATTGAGCTGGTCAGAAGCGAAGCCGAGATTCAGAAAGTAGTTGTGACCGGTGTGCAAGATTATGCGCATTAGAGATTCATTTGATTGTGACATTTTCAGGTAGATTAAAATGCTGGGAGCAGTAGTAGTGGGGGAAACCGTGTATGATAGAGAAGTGCAGGCAAATAGGTAAAAATAGTTGGAATAGATGGCTCTATATCATTTGTGTTTTGATGCTGGGCTTAATGGATCAGAGACGTGGCAGTGCCACCGGTGACGTACAGATGATGTTCGGAAACTTGTTGGGCTTGGTCTTGGCAGCGATGCTAATCCCCTCTCTGGATAGAAAGAGATTTCTTTGTAAGTTGTATGCCTTGACGATACCGGTTGATCTTGCTTTCACTGTGATACTTTGCGTGCTTGGTAGATATTTTTTTTATTTTCAGAATGTTTGGATATCTGGGGTGCTGAATTTTACCGTATGGATGATGTTGTGGGTTTATATAATCAGCAATCGAGCAGAACTACGGATAAAAGATAAACTGAAGGAGCCCTTTGCGCTGGCACTGATGGTGTTGCTTGTGCTGATGCAGCTCTCAAAGAATGGAAGAGTATTGCCGGCATGGTTTTTGATGATATTTGTCGGATTCTATTTGCTGTTAGACAGAGACGAGATTCCAGAGATACTTAACAGCATGATGAATGGAATCATCCTGTGGTTCTGTCTCCAACAGATTATTGCATTTGGCTTCAGACCCTATGACTATGCAAGGTATCGGGGCATGTATTCCGGGGTAACCCAGAACGGAATGCATTATATGTATGTTTTTACAGCGTTATGTCTGAAATACGTGATGCTGCTGAAGAAGGAGTGCAATAAGCTTTCAAAGACACTCTGTTTTGTTATGATAGCCGCACTATTTTCTTTTACGTTGTTTTCAGGAACCAAATCCGCACTGTTGGGGGAATTGGTGGTGCTAATGGTGGTTGCAATCAATATGCTGGTCATAAAAATTGATATATGGTACAGGTTGGCAGTAAAAGCTGTTATGTTTACAATATGTTTTGTGGTAATGGTTCCTGCTGTGTATGTGACTGTTCGTTATCTGCCAACCATCCTTCACCATCCGGTGTGGTTTGAGGGTGAGTACGAGGAAGGGAGAAGTGTATGCTCCTTCGATAATTGGGACAGTCCAAAATATATTACATTTCAGCAAGCAACAGAGTTTAACATTGGAAGAATAACTACTCTGTTTGGATTGAATTACAAAGAAATTTCCAATTGGGTAGAGACTCACTTTGGCGCAATCCGGGCAGAGGCGGCAGAACTGGGCGAGCCGGGGAGTAGCCCGGAAAATCCCTATGCGCTGACCTCAGAGGAATATTCAGGCCCGGACATTGCCAGGATGACCATATGGAAGTGGTATGCCGTTCGATTAAATCTTTATGGACACGCGGGGGGAGGATTCTGGTACGACAAGGGGACATATTTTGAGCAGGCTCATAATATGCTCCTGCAGATGGCATACGATTATGGCATACCGGCAGGGATTCTTTTTTTGCTTATATGTGTGTATAGCCTCTTGTCTATACTCAGATATCATGAGTGGGAAGATATCATGATGCGTGTTTTCCTTCTCCCGGTGTTTGTGTTTGGAATGTTTGATATGGTACTGGTGTACGGGGAGATGTCTGTTTCGATTATGGGGATTATGTTCTGTTTCATTGCGATGAGAAATAGAACAAAACTCCTATAGCGGGTCTCCAAAGTTTAGTAGGGTTTCCCGAAGCTTTTTAGGGTCAATTAGTGGGGACAGACGCTAAAAATGGTTGAGTTTTTTAGGGTCATTCCGTAGGGGCAAGCTAAAATTGAACCAAAGAGATATTATCAGGCCGGTCTTTTGACCTGCCTGATCTGTTGTGCAACGGTAAGTACGTAATCATCTGCAATTTGCGCCGGCCGCCGGTCGGTGATGCGTTGACCAGCGGTCGCCTGGCGCTATGAACAGTCAATTATTTATCAGTTTTTTTGGTATTAATTACCACTGTATAATGCTTGGTTGCGCGCTTCATGATAGCATTTGCGGAAACCTCATCATTACACAGCTAGATAACTGCCATAATACCAGAAAAGTCACATGCGAAAATGTAAGAAAAGGAGAAGCTATGATTCCTATAATTTTTGCAGACCAATTGTATTTTTTAGACCAATACCCTATTGAAAATTTCAGGTAAAGAAATGCTGATCATGTCAAGTAATACGAAAGGGACGGATATACTTCAAAACTTAAGAGCAGTGAAGTGGCGGAGGAAACGTAATAGCGTTTTATCCTGCATATCCGGAATGCAAGCATTGTCATATAGATACCTGGATAGTTCAGGGAAGAGAGCCAGGCAGGCATTACGCAATGGCTTGACCGGATGTGGATTTTCATTGCGGAAATAGGTGTAGCCATCTATTTCTATGTAGGAAATATAGTTAAACAGAAAAAGTAGAAGGAGACGATCGTTTCCTTCTTTTTTTTCGATATAATTTTTGATGATAGTATAGGTAGCCTGGTCATCTATACTATGCCATACAGAGTCGCAATCGGACTGCACCGCATACAGCAGTAATTCCGGAGAATATTGGTAAGCGCCAAATAATCCAACGGTAGCTATAAATTTGCCCCAACTCATTTTGAGTTGGAACACTTTACTACAAATTCATTCTCATATTTTTAGAGTTTGGAGTTTTTCGCTCCAGGGTGCCAGTTCTGCAAGCTGCTCATCACTCCAGGTTTCATCCGGCCTTTGCTCCAAAACATAGCTGAGGTAACCGTAGATATTTAAGTTGTGTGCCTTCGCCATCTCCACCATCGTGTATGTAATGGCACTGGCCTGTGCACCTTCCACAGAGTCACTGAACAGCCAGTTCTTGCGACCGACCGTGAACGGCCGGATGGCATTCTCGCTGAGGTTATTGGTGAAGCTGCAGCGTCCGTCCTCCAGATAAGTCATGGAAGTCTCCCGGCGGTTCTTCACATAGGTCAGCGCTTTGTCCAGACGGGTGTTTCGGGTGGGATGCTGGCTGTCAACCCACGCCCAAAAGGCCTCGAGAACCGGCTTTTCCTTCTCGAGACGCATTTGTTTCCTTTTTTCATAATCCGTCCCGCATTTGCTGGTAATGGTGCTTTCCAGTCTTGCCAGGCGGTCACAGTAGTGGACACCCTGTACTGCTGGCTGGTTGTAATCCAGCTGTTTCCCTTTCGGAATGGCATCCACGAAGTATCTGCGGATATGTGCCCAGCAGGAACAGCGCTTTATGCCGGACACTTTATTGTAGCCCTGGTAGCCATCCGTTTCCAGATAACCACGAAAACCATTCAGGAAGTCTGCCGCATTGCTTCCGCTTCTTGTCGGAGTGTATCCGTACAGAAGAATGGTGGGCTGACCATCTTCCCCAGTGCGGAACAGCCACATGAATGACTGGCTTTCAGCACTTCGCCCGGGTTCCTTCAGAACCTGTACCCGGGTTTCGTCCGCCATGAGGAACTCCCTCAGCAGAAGCTGACGGTGGAAGTAATCGTACAGTGGCCGGAAATAATGTTCCGCACTATAAATGATCCAGTTTGCAAGGGTCGTACGGCTGATGGCTGCCCCGTATTCCTTCCAGTCCTTCTCCTGACGGTAAAGGGGCATGCCGTTCGCATACTTCTGGTAGATCGTCCATGCAACTGTAGAAGGGGAAGCAGGACCTTTCCCAATGAGTGCCGGTGCTGCTTTGGATTTGATGATCACAGCTTTTTCGGTATCACCTTTTCCATCCTTGCAGTTGGGACAGCCATAGCTTTCCGTATAGTACTCATAGATCTCACATCTGGCAGGTGTGAATACCAGCTCCCTGCGGACGTATTCTTCCCCGATGCGTTCCATTGGTGTACCACATATCGGACAGATCTTATCTTCCTCTGCCAGCGGGATCACCTGTTTGTGTACTGTAAGACCTTTGAAAAGTTCTGCATGGGTCGCCTTTTTCTTTCTGGGGCTGGGTTCCTCAATGCAGTCTTCTTCCGGAAGGGAAGGGTCCTGTTCTGCCTCTGCCTCGTTGAACAGATTGAGCTGTCCCGGGATGTCAGAGTGTGTCTTTTCACTGGAGGTGCCGAAAAGCTTCTTCGTCAGATAGTCCACCTGTTCCTGCAGCACTGCTTCATGGGCAGTCTTTTCATCAATGACTGTTCTGAGGGAACGGATCAGCTCTGTCTGTTCGGCCATCATTGTCTTCAGTTGTGAAACGGTATCCATCAGCTCTCGCAGCTGAATGTCCTTTGCACTGGAAGCCATGCTTTTTCTCCTTGGTTCTGATACCTTTATTATACCAGAAAAAGCAGTTTTCCTAAAGGATAATCACCCCTGAAAAATGCTGAAAATATGCGGTTTACAGGCATTTTTCTGTGCATGTTTTTATTCCGGTTTCAGAGCCTTTGGCTGGTCGATATCGATACCGGACATGAGCCAGTCAAACTCTCTCCAGGTCAGATTTCTGACTTCGGACTGTTTCCTTGGCCACTGGTATCCTCCATGTACCGTCAGCTTTTTATAGATCAGTACAAAACCGTCAGCATCACGGAACAGGGCTTTGATCCGGTCTCTGCGCCTGCCGCAGAACAGAAACAGCGCACTGGATGCCGGATCCAGTTTCAGCTGATCTTCCACCACGGCACAGAGGCCGTCAATGGATTTGCGCATATCGGTATAGCCGCAGACAATGTAGATCCGTTCCAGTCCGGAGATATCGCCTAACATACAACTGCCTTCAGGATCTGCAGGGTTCGGGACAGCAGTTCCGGATCCGTCTTATCAGAGACCCGGATCGTAGCAGAGCCAAGAATTATCTCTAAAGTATGGTAAGTATCAGGGAACGGATCGTTGTATTGCAGCGAAAAGTGTTCCGGTATGATATCAATGGGAACCACATCCTGTCTGGGACGGGGATTCTCAGAATGACCATAAGCTGGTTCCGGGATCTGAGCTGATTCCTTGCGAAGCTGTTTTATCCAGTAATAAAAGGTGCTGACAGCGATGCCGTGCTCACGACACCAGTCGATATCTGTCATGCCGCTGGAGCGGCATTCATTGATAAGTTTCAGCTGTTCCTCTTTGGGAACACGGGGTTTACGGATATTTGCCATGATGTTGTCCTCCATAATTGTAGTTGTTGTAGTGAAATAGTCTAACTATAATTATGGATTTAGAGGTGGTTCTTGGCTAGCCGCGGGAATATTTGGCGCTTACGAATATTGATCCAGATAGACCGGATTTTGCAGCTGATAATATTCAAGGTGCTTTTTAAAAGATTTTGAGGAAAGCGGATTTTTAGGGTATTTTTTATTGTACAGAGCATTCAAATGATCCGGATCCTCGTTTCCGGTATTTTATCAAAATGATAAGGTTCCATAGAACAAACTCCCAAATTACTTATATATCATTAAAATGGGATATTTATACTAAATATAAAGCATTTTGAAGAATATCTTTGGAAAAATATTGATTTTAGTAAATAGGTAAGAGTAGACTAGATACAGTAGCTTGATCGGAGGAATGAAAATGCGCTTCCATTATACTTATAGAATTATTTATGGCTCCGGGCAGTGCTGTGACAGATCCAGGGAGCAGCTGACAATAGAAATTACCCGGGAGCAATATGGCAGGATCATAGAAAAGGTAATACAGGGCTGTACGATCAGTGAAGTGCCCGGAATAGAGGAATTGGTGAAGGATATGGAGGAGCAGGTCCGCTTTGTAGACAGGTGGGATAATCTGGATGGCTCCCACCGGAAGACACCATTGAAGAAAGAGAGAGACATAGCAAAGATAGAGCTGTTGATACCTGAGGACGAGATACGACGTATCAGTAAAATGAAGAATCCGATGGAGATTCTGACGAGACCTACGGAACAAATAACTCTGCATCGAAGCGATGGATCCTATGTGGTCCTTAGTACAGAACAGGGACGGGTGAAGCTGGAGGATTCTAGGAAGAATGGGATGGCCATGTTGATGGATACGGATCAGTTCCTGAACCTGGTTGTCAGGTGGTAGAGGATTAGTTTTAGGCATGTGATTAGAGTTACACAGTTAGCTAACTGCCATAATACCAGAAAAATCACAGGGGAAATGTGAGAAAGGGAGAGGCTAGGTAATGTGAAATATGTATACAAAGCGAACAAAAGATAAACGGAGGAGTCTGGATGGAAGCTGTTGCTAATCTGCTGGAATTGATAGTGGAGCTTTTGAAGCGGAATTATAAAAAGCCAAAACTTTGGATTGGAATAATAGGAACTCTGATATGTATTATCTTGATATTTCCCTATATTGATTCCAATACATTTTACTATTCCAGAATGGAGAAACGAATAAGCATATTGGAGCATCTAACGCAATTAGATGAAAGTAAGATTAATAGTAATCCGGTGTATCGAGAGGAATATGAGAGTATTTTACAGGAAATTGCAATGCAGAGAGATAGATCGGTAAATTCACTGGTTACCGGATTGGTAGATGAGGTGAATTCATCATTGGCAGCAGGAAAGAATCAGGGGAATAGGGTTATAAAGTTTATATCCGGGGCTATATGGTTTTTAATTGTTACGATATGTGTCCCGTTTATGAATACTTTTAAGAAACGAAGTGATAAATTGGTGGCATTGGTTGTGATGATTATATTATCAACGGTAGTAGGCTGCATATTTATGGCAATACCGATCATTTATAAGCCATGGATAAATTATTTTGTAATACCAATTGCTCAATTAATACTTGCTGTTGCGCTGACCACAAAGAAGGATAAGAAAGCCTGATTTGTGTTTAAGGAGTAGTTAAAGACAGAGAAATATAAAAGGAACTCAGATTTTTGAGTTCCTTTTTGCATTATTATGCAGATAACGCCACAGCGGGAATAATGGGAACTACATCATATTTTCCGGAGATGCTTGGAGATATCAAGAAAAAATAAAAAGCAGGCGAAGCTATTGAAAAGTACTTGTTGTGGAGCATTTGCTATTGTAGAATAAAAATTGATAATATAAGTCTAGGTAGAGTGGATGCATATACCAATATTATAAATAAATATCAATTGAATAGAGATACACTGGAGAAATTGGTAAAGTGTATTTCCTAATGGTTGGGTATCTTTGCCTTTTTGTTATGAATTGGAAAAGTTCACAGGTGATTTGCTTATATGACATAAAAAACAGGGAGGAAAATCATTATGATACAGGTTGTGACCTACGATGGAAAAGATACAAAATATGACGGTGAAGAGATGGCTCAATACTCGTTGCATGATATACGTTCTTTAGATGAATACGAAATTGATGTTATTGATTTGTCGAGTCCATATATTTGGTATTCCAGTGGTAAAACAGCGAATAGTGTAAATATAAGCAACGATTTAAAAAGCGTAATAGGCATGATTGATAATAGTCGAAATGCATATGTGGTGATTATACTGCCTCAAAATGAAGTGTTTTATTATAATAAATATGATAAAAGGTATTTGAATAATACAGAGTTGAAAGACATATTATATTCATTACAAAATAATATTTTGTCGAAATTATTTGATTCCTTTGCTGGAATATCGCTTACTTATGAAAATACGAGATCTAATGTAGGCAGTATGGAATATGAAGCAGCTTTCTACTTTGAGGGAAATGCTTTTTGGGATACTGAATTTGTTATAAGGTCCATTAAGAGTAAAAAGCCAACCGTAATGCGGAATAATAGGATTTATATAACTACGCTTAAGATAGTTAATGCAGATAGTTTGATGAATTTACTTGATGGAATTGGAACATTAGAGAAAGAGGAAGCGGCACCAAAGTGGATTTCGGAAATAAAAATGTTTGATGATATTGAACAGGAAACAAAAATTTCAGAATGGCAAAATGAAGTGGAGAAAATAGAGAATCATATAGAATGTTCCCAAAATAAATTAGCTGACAATGTGCGGTTAAAATCAATATTATATACATCCGGAGACAGATTGGTTGAAGTCGTTTTTAAAATCTTAGAGGAACTAATGGGATGTGATCTCTCTGGATTTGTAGATAACAAAAAGGAAGATTTTTTGTTTGAAATAGATGATAATGTCTTTATTGGTGAAATAAAGGGCGTTAGACATAATGTAAAAAATGAAAATATATCACAGTTAGATGTTCATTTTCAAGGTTATTTGGATGAGCATGAAGAAAAGGATCCTAATAGTGTAAAGGCGCTGTTAATTATGAATCATCAAAATAATAAAGCACCTAAGGATAGAGAACCGGTAAAAGACACACAGATAAATTTGGCAAAGAGGAATGGAAGTTTAATAATTGAAACAACGGTTCTTTTAAAATTGCTAGAGGAGTATAGAAGTGGTAAAAAGACTAGAGAAATGATAATTAATATGATTAAAAACAGTAGCGGATTGTTGAAAATGGAATAATAGGATTGTATTGTTTGGAGAAGTACTATATGAATAATTTGATGTATGCAATGGAACATTCATATTCCGAGATGAAAATAGAAATAGATCAAATATTGAAGAAGAAAGATTATACAACCGAAGATGAGAACAGCATCTTTTATGCCGTAGGACAGTGTCTTCATGCAATGTTAGATTATGCAGAACGTATCCGGAGTAATGATTTGGACAAGGATACACTGGATGCATTTAAATATGCTAATAATGGTTTGAAGCATGGGATAGAAGTAGAAACGATCACAAAGCCCACTAGCGGAATAACATTTCCTATTCAGTTTCCGCTTGAGATTCCAGTCAGAAGGATTATATGGAAAGTAAAGTGGGATGCGAGGAGCAAACGACAGGAGGAAATGTATCTAAAGCATCTTGATGGTAAAGATGTTGTGAGCACATGTGGAGAGTTTATAGAGCGATTGAAGGAATATTCAATATAAAAAGCAAGAGACATTGCAGTCGTTGGTCATATCAGGATATTTCGTAATGGTCTTACGGTCATGACCGGTTTCAGTAATGATTTCAGGGATAGTTTACCCTTGCTCGTAATAGAGCTGTTGATAGAATGGATGTTTGGTATTTTTATTATACAAGAAACGCACACAAATCCATTCTTGTGATTTCCCAGTTTCCGCTATCTTCCTGGTATGACATGTTTCAGGATCATACCTACGCAGAAGCATGCCTTGCACGCTTAATCAGCGGAGCTTACCGTTTGGAAATGAACGGTAAAAATATGCGAAATATGGAACCTATAAACAAGCAATAAACGGAGCCTCTTACACCGCTGACGCGAGAAAGGGGCTCCGTTTATCCGAAATTTGCATATTAATGGCTGCTACGCTATTTTTTGCAAATTGAAGACTTCTTTTATGACGAATGTTGTTCCATTTCGATAAAACGAAATGGAACTTGTGGAAAATCGAAATAATATACAAAAGAAAATGTATTATTATGTAGATATAGAGTTGATTTATGAGTCGTTGATAATATCGATTAGAAGAGAAAGCCTGGACGGCGTAAGGAGAAAAATGGATACAGAAAATATTTGTGACGAAGTTCTAAGTAGTGATGACAAGACAAAGAAAAAACGCAGTAGAAGAAATATGCCATTTGCAACAATGCCGGCAAGCGAATGCACAATTGTGCCGGAGAGCATATGGAAATATGCGGCAGGGCAGAATATTAGAAGGCTTACCCTGTTTGATCAAATGGGTAAGGCACCGGAAAGCGGTCCCAGCAGAACGTTGATTACAGCAGCGTCAAAATATGGATTTATAAAAGGTAGTACACAGTCAGAATATATTGAACTAACAGAAAATGGATATATAGCCTTTAACCCTGAAGAAAATGAAAAAAGAAGAATAAAGGCAAAATTTGAGATGATTATACAAGGTAATGAATTTTTTAATGGATTGTATGAAAAATACAAAAATCTGAAATTACCGGTAAAATCGGTTCTAATAGATTCATTGGGAGAATTAGGGTTAGATGAAGTATATCGTGAAGAAGGAGCGGAACTCTTCGTTGAAAATGCAAGGTATATAGGAATTATTAAATTACTTTCAGGAGCAGAAAGAATTGTTCCTATAGAACAATTAATAGAGGAGACAGAAGGCACCAATATAGTAGAGGGAAAAGACAGTACAGATAGAGATGGAAGCATACAAGTGAGTGGAACATCGGAATGGAATAAAATCTGCTTCTTTATTGCACCAATAGGCAGTGATGGGTCGGAAGAGAGAAAACATTCGGATTTGTTTTTAGAGAGTATTGTTGCTCCGGCAATAGAAAAATTCGGGTTCGAAGTTGTCAGGGCTGATAACATAAGTAAAGCAGGAATGATTACCAGTCAAATAATTGATTATATTGTAAATGCAGGATTGGTTATTTGTGATCTGTCATTTCATAACCCGAATGTTTTTTATGAATTATCCTTACGACATTCAACGAAAAAACCAACAGTACATATAATACGGAAAAAGGATGGAATCCCCTTTGACATAAATGACTTTAGAACAATAGTAATAGATGATTCGGATATCTATACATTAATTCCAGCAATCGAATCGTACAAAACGCAGATTACCCAGCAAGTAAGGCAAATGCTAGATGATCCTGAGTCAATAGATAATCCTATATTATCTTATTTGGAAAAAAATAAAATAAAACATTTCTAAACCCCGATCATAAGGATTGACAATTGGGGGTGTGTAGGAGGATGAATTATGATTAGTAAAGATGAAAAACAACTTTTAGATGATATCCGAAAAGTTTTTTAAAAAAGGAATAGAAGGTAAACAAATAGTTATCCTTACTGCAGCGAGGGAATATTATCATAAGAAAGAGCGTTACTATTTAGAGGGAAACCCATATGTTGATTATAGGATAAGAACTTTATTTTCAAGAGATGATGCAGAGATATTAGTTAATAAATTAGATTCAAAAGCTCATTTGTAGACAAGAAGTGGTTGATATGTATGGGATGAACAAAAGACATGTAGCTAAGGTTACACAGCTAGATAACTGCCATAATACCAGAAAAGTCACATGCGAAAATGTAAGAAAAGGAGAAGCTATGATTCCTATAATTTTTGCATACCAATTATATTTTTTAGACAAATACCCTATTGAAAATTTCAGGTAATGTGAAATATGTATACAAAGCGGACAAAAGATAAACGAAGGAGTCTGGATGGAAGCTGTTGCTAATCTGTTGGAATTGATAGTGGAGCTTTTGAAGCGGAATTATAAAAAGCCAAAACTTTGGGTTGGAATAAAAGGAACTCTGATTTTTGAGTTCCTTTTTGCGTTATTATGCAGTTTACGGAGTCCAACGGTAAACTGTTACTGACCTCATGAGCTGCCAAAGATTTGCGCACATAAACTGTCATCGAATTGACTGCTTTTCTATTATGTCGATTAGATATTATCTATTGAAAACCTTCGAAATAACGTAATGCTTAGTGCAAATAACGAACTCCATGAGTTGAAATTTACATGGTATCATAAACATATAGGCAGAAATTCGCATTACGTGCGTTGTCTATTGAAAATTTTTCGTTGAATGAATTTTAAAAATCTGATTTGGGTATAGAAACCATAAGTTAGTCATGCAATGGTATACTGAATAGGTATCCTCCTGCAGAAGGAGGTCCTATGCCGAAAGAAGAAAGGAAAAAGGGGACACATTTAACTTGGGATGACAGGCATGAAATTCAGAAGGGACTGAAAGAACATCGTACCTTTAAAGAGATTGCATACATTATAGGCTGTTCACCTGATACGGTTTCCAAGGAAATACGCAGGCATCGTTATCATAAGTTGCGAAGCAGGGATGGCATACTTCATGCAAGTCCAAACCGGTGTAAATACCGAAACAGCTGCAGGCGTTGGGATGTGTGTAAAAAGAAGAAGGGACATAAGTGCAGAATTCCATGCCGGGAGTGTATCAGCTGTAATAAGCTGTGTCCTGACTTTGTGGATGCACCATGCCCAATAGAACACAAGGCGCCTTATGTGTGCAATAACTGCCCCAAGTCCATCAGCTGTCTGTTTGATAAGTACCTGTATAACGCTGATTATGCCCATAAGGAGTACTGTGAAACGCTTAGGAAATCCAGACAGGGAATAGACATGACCAGAGATGAACTGGCAGCATTGGACAGTCTTGTGAGCCCGCTGATCAGGAAAGGACAGCCCCTGGCACATATCCTGGCGCATCATGCAGAAGAGATTCCCTGTGGGGAACGAACGCTTTATAAGTATATCAGTGCCGGCTATCTGACCGCAAGAAATCCGGATATGCGGAGAACGGTAAGATATCGAAAAAGAGTGAGAAGCGTTCCAACTCCAAAAATCAGCTATCGTAAAAAAGAAGGACATCATTATTCAGACTATCTTGAATTTATTGCGAAAAACGAAGGCATACGAGTGGTACAGATGGACACAGTGGAAGGAAATAAAGGCGGGAAATTACTTCATACGCTGTTATGGCCGGAAAACAATCTGATGCTGGCATTTCTGATTGAAACCAAAGAAATGAAGAATACCGTAGCTACTTTTGACTGGTTGGAAGAGACGTTGGGAAGTGAAATGTTTCGGGAACTGTTTCCTGTAATACTGCCAGATAATGGATGTGAGTTTGCAGATCCGGAGTTGTTTGAAAAAGGACATGACGGAAAGAAGCGTACCAGAGTGTTTTATTGTGAATCGAGACATTCTGAGCAAAAGGGAGAACTGGAAAAGAATCATGAGTACATAAGATATGTACTGCCAAAGGGAAGTTCGTTTGATGGATTGAACCAGGAGCAGGTGTTACGTATGGTAAATCACATCAATAATACAACAAGGCCTAAACTTCATGGTTCGACACCCATGAAGAAGGCCCTGAAGTCATTTGACAAAAATGCAATGGAAAAGCTTGGACTGGAGATCATCCCACCCGATGAAATCTGTCTGAAGCCTGAACTATTGAAATAAATAAAACAGGCAGGAGGATACAGAAAAGAATAAACAGTTGATGGCAACCAGAAGTTACTCGTGCAAAAGACTTTTGGAGGCTTCCTTTAGTGTACCCTAAAATCCATTCATTTTTAACTATTATAGGTCAGAAAGGGATGAAAAACAACCTGAAAATGGAGAGAAACAGGGCAAAGCAGAAGTTAGTCGTGCAATTCTTTTTCTGAAGCGTGGCAGTAGAAGTTACTAATGCAATCAACTTCGTTGTCTATTGACCGAAAAACTTTGTAAGAATTTGCCGAAAATTGACATATATATAATAGAGGAAGTATAAAGATGGTTTGATTTAAATCAAAGGGAGAATCTGGGAATGGACTCTGTTGCAAGAATATTGGAACTGATAGTGGATTTTTTAAAGAGAAATTATAAAAAGCCGAAACTTTGGTTTGGAATATTGGGAATCTTGGTATTTATTATTTTGATATTTCCGTATATTGATTCCAATACGTTTTACTATACCAGAATGGAGAAGAGAATCAGCATCTTAGAGCATCTTACACAATTGGATGAAACTGCGATTAATAGTAATCCGGTGTATCGACAAGAATATGAGAGCATATTACAAGAAATTCAATTGCAAAGAGAAAGATCAGTAAATTCAATAGCGACGCAGCTCTTTGATACCGTAAATTCCTCATGGACAACCGGAAAGGACCAGGGGAATAAGATCCTGAAATTTATATCTGGTGCGATATGGTTTCTTATTGTTACAATATGTGTTCCTTTCATGAATACCTTTAAAAAGCGGAGTGATAAATTGGTTGCATTTATTGTGATGATTATACTGTCAACGATAGTAGGATGCATATTTATGGCAATACCTATTATTTACAGGTCGTGGATAAATTATTTTGTAATACCGATTGCACAATTAGTAATTGTGATTGTACTGGTTGGGAAAAAGGACAAAAAATCGTAGGAAGGGGTTTACAAAAGTGAAAGAAACTATATTTTGCATCATAAGTGCATTTATATTATATGAGGTATCGGGAATAATCGGTAAAGAGATGCTGGCGGACAAGCATATTACTGGGGAGGGAAAAGGGTATTGCGATATTACTTTTGGCAAGGAAAGCAAGAAATCGCTCATCATAAATATACAGTATAATATTTTCGCGCCTATTATCTATATGTTGCTCATTGCAACAGTATTACAGAATATAGGGCAGGAAGAACTGGCATATAAAGCTGTCTACATTGTGCCGTGTTATTATCTCGTCAGATGGGTTATGATTACGGTCATTGCGGGAAAATATCAATTGTTTAATATAAAATATGAATGCATATCAGCGATCCCGGGTGTGTTACTCGCTTTTTTCATTCAGAGGATATTGATTTTGTCAGGGAAGGAAATATTTCCCACAGTGGAAGAATTTCGAACACAGTTATGGTTGGTATTTTTTGCAATGGCATATCAATTTTGCGTTAGGTCATTGGGAAAATCTGATGCCATCCGGCAGAACCGAGTTTGTACGAAGCAGATGAAGCAAAAGTATATCCTTGATAAGTATGAATTATTCCAAAGAAAATATGGTACGATCATACAGGCTGAAGCACCGGGGGATTATTTGCAGCGTGTGATTTATGCAATTATGATCTATGAGAACTTTAATAGACCTACGACTCAAAGGTGGTGTGAAAACGTGCTGTTTTGTCTGGGGCGAAGACCGATGACGTTAGGAATTATGCAGGTGTCTACCACAAAATTCATACACAATGCAGAGAGTGTTGAATTGGGATGTCGAAAAATTAAAGAGTCATTTCAAGAGTATGTAAAAATTGCCAAAAAAGAAAATTATCAGGGATACTATTTTGGAGCCGGAGAACCTGAATTGTGCCTGGAAAAGATATGTGAGGATTACAATAAGGCCGAGGATTACGTAGATGCAATAAAAGCCATTTTTTATATGTTGCCGGATCCGGAATATGGTGAATATGATGAGGCCCGTCAGCTATTAGAAACAGAAGAACAGCAGGAGGCGGGGGAAACATCGGATTTCGTTCGGGCTTACGGAATGGAAGATTTGACGGAAAAACTGGGGAAATATGAGCATATTATCTTGCAAGACGATTATTATCTTAGGGTGTTAGACACGGAATCTCCTTATGTTTCTTGTTATTCAGAAGACGAATGTACAGTTTATTGCATCAATGGAATCGAAAACTTGACGATTACCGGAGAAGATGCCATGTTTTACATGGGCGCCGGTGATTATTTTGTGTTTAGAAATTGTAGAAACATTACAGTGCAAAATATTGGATTTATTCGCCAGGCCGATCAGGAGAAAACAGCCGCACCGATATTACAGTTAGAGAATTGCGAGGATATCAGACTGGAAGCGGTAGAATTGATGGGAAGGAGTGGAGCTGCATTAAGATTAAGGCATTGTGAGCGTGTCAGAATGAAAAATATGCGGATTCACGATTGCCGGGAAGGGGCAATCATTATGGAAGAAACAGAGACAATTATGGAAAACTCTCAACTGAGAAGAATCCGGGTAGAGGGAAAAACGGAGATTATTTCGATAAAATCGAGTATTGTTAAACTGCAGGAACTAATATTTTACAAGGATAGTACGCAAGGCTGCTTGATAGGAAATGATAATAGCAGAGTAGAAGGCGAAGAATTTATTATACAAGAATGTGACTATGCGGATATTTGTAATCAAAAGATGATAGGGTATGGACAGGTGTAGCATGCTTGTTTGATCTTAGATAAAAGGTAGTTGCGAGAAAAATGTGAGAGGGGATAAAAGATGCTGGAAAATACAACAAACATTAGTATTGAACAATTAGTAGAGATAGTAGGAGTCACTACAGGAAGTGTCATTGCGGTTGGCAAAGGAATTTTATCTTTTTGTGAGTTAATATCTTCGTATAATATAGAAATTGGATTAATGACAAAAAAGGAACAATGGAAATTTCGAATAACTAATTTAGCTATGTTGGCATTTTCCATTTGGTTGTTAAATGTATTGTTTTGTTTTGTATGTTCGGATGAGAGAGTAATTTACGTTGTATTTTTATGCTGTATAATTATTTTTTTAATTTGGGGAATTAGCTGTTTCCTCCTTGCAGTCATGTGGCTGCTAAATAAAAGAAAGATTGTTTTAATAAATACTAATGTCGAAGGCTATGTTAGGGCGCTATGCTTTGTAGCATTTCTACTTTTTGGGATAACCTTTAACGACTGCTTAGTGTTCTATGGGACGGAAAAGTATAATGTATGGATTGGCAGTTTTTTAATGACGGTATTGATAATGGAAATGTTTATATGGTTGGCTGATTTCAGCAACCAATCAGGAATAGCAAAAATATGCTATTATGATTTAACACTCAAAAAAAATATATTTGTATTTTTCCGTTATGATGAAGATTTATTTATGTGCGGTAATGCATCAAAAATGAATGAGTGTGATGAAAATTATCTGGTTCCCTATAAAAGAATACAAGAAGCAAAGTTATTACCCATATCACGGGATATTAAGCAGGAGTTGCATGTGAATTGTCGACGTGTAATAATTCAAACATCAAATGTCGATTATGAACTGGAAAAGATATTAAATAAAGTAAAAGATGCATTGAAAAATCAAAATATAACACAAGGAAAAATTGATGAAACCTATATATACATAAAACCTTCAGATAAAAAAGCATATTATGTAACACCTGATGAAGTGACAGATTCGGTGGAATTGTAAGATTACTTACAATGAAGATACGTAGCTTTTAAAGTCTCGGCGAATTGCAAAATTCCGGCGTTTATAGCTTATATAATATTGGGAGTTGTTTTTGCATTGGTTTTATCTGCTTTGATCATTATTGGTGTTATAACCATTTTACATAAATGCTTAAAGGATAAACGACATGATGTAAAAATAAAAACAAAATACTTCGATATTGAAATAACTCAGCATGAGTAATATATAGTATAAGGGCAGTTATAGACCGTAAAGGTTTGTAACTGTCCTTTTTTAGTGTATGGGCTTTAGCCTGTCGAACATATTGGTTGCCCTATGTATCTACGATAATGATTATAACGGCACTTTTATGAGCAGCGAGATCTTCACTCCGAAATCCAGGTTCGCAATCCTTTGTGTTTTCTGATATAATATAATTGCAGTACAATAAACGAGAGACGAGGAAACAGAATGTCCAATAATTGTCAAATACCTACTCCAATTCAATATGTTAAGACGATGTTGGATTATGCAGGGTATCAAAAGGGTTTATATGGGAAAAAAATATTGGAGAATTCTTGCGGAGAAGGAAATGTTCTATGTGAGATTGCAAGAAGATATGTCAAGGATGCCATGAATTTGGGATATTCGAAGACAAGAATAGTTGCTGGACTGGAAAGAGATATTGAAGCCTATGAAACAGATAAAGAAAAAATAGAAATATGCATGGAAAGACTAAATGCTGTTTTAAGGGAATATGACATTGAGGGAGTGAGATGGAATATACATAATAGTGATTATCTGAAAGCACGAACGAAGAAATATTCTTATGTGATCGGAAATCCTCCATATATAACGTATCATGACATGAGTGAGAAACAGAGAAAGTGGTTGAAGAAAAAATTTAAATCATGTAAGAGAGGGAGATTTGATTATTGTTATGCTTTCATAGAAAAAAGCCTGAATTCATTGGCTACAAATGGGATTTTAGTGTATCTTGTTCCCTATAGTATTATAAAGAATAAATTTGCTTCGGACTTGAGAAAGATAATGATACGGTATGTGACGGAAATATATGATTATAGTGGGATCAAAATTTTCCCGGAAGCGATCACATCTTCTATCATAATAAAATGCAATAATCAGACGAATGGGAAGGAGATACAATTTTTCCCTGCAAAGAACAGCAAAATGCAAAAGTATGATAGAAATAAGTTAGATGATAAATGGTCGTTTGAAAAAGTCGAAAAAAAAGAGCGACATTTTGACGATTATTTTGAGATATGCAATAGTGTTGCGACACTTTTGAATGAGGCCTTTTTACTGAAAAAATATGAAGAGACTGACGATTATATTATAGCGGAAGGCTTTCAAATAGAAAAAAAACTTGTATATCCGGCAATTAGTACCAAAAGTGTTAATAAGAAATATCTTATTATTTTTCCTTATAGTTACAAAGGCGGTAGAATAATCCATTATGATGTGGAAGAATTCGAAAGAAAATTTCCTGGTGCAACTAATTATTTGAGGAACTATTATGATAAATTAAGTAAGCGGAAAAAAGATCAGAAAGCTCAATGGTTCGAATATGGAAGAAGTCAGGCATTAAACAAGGTGTTTGGAAGAAAATTAGTAATGCCAATGGTAATTACGAATAGTGTGAACATTAACTATGGTGGAAAAAATGAAATTCCATATGCCGGATACTTTATAAGATGCCGCAGAGGATCTGGTCTGCAGTTGAAAGATGCTAAGAAAATATTAGAAAGTCCTCATTTTTATGATTATGTGCAAAAACATGGAACACCTACGACTCCGTCTTCTTACCGTATTTCGGTAGACGATATTAAAAAATATAAGTTTTAGATAACAGGAGATAATAAATGGCAAAAATACCTTTCAACGTAGATGCATATACAGCGAGATTGATTGGACGTGAAAATGTGTCCAAGCTGGATGGAGCAATTATTGAACTGATTAAAAATACTTATGATGCAGATGCGAGCATATGTATTCTTTACTATGATAATGTGACAGATAGCCTGTATCTGGCGGATAACGGAGTAGGGATGACTTATGACATCATAAAAAGGCATTGGATGACCATTGGCCGATCTTCGAAAAAGGCCACTTATGTGACGGATTCAGGGAGAATTCAGACAGGGGCAAAAGGAATTGGCAGATTTGCATTGGATCGGATAGCAGATCGCTGCACGATGCTTACAGGGACAGGAGAGAGTGAAAAAAAGATTATCTGGTCTGTAGACTGGGCGGAATTTCGTGGAGACATGAATATAACGGAGGTAAATGCGGATATCGATGACTCGGATCTTTCGTTTGATGCATTTATGGAAGGATGTACAAATAGAGAAGTAATAAAGCTCATTCGAAGTCAGTGGGGGAAACATGGAACGATATTTAAGATGGCATCTTTGCGAGAACAATGGAATGAAGATCTGATTAAAAACCTGAGAGAGAATTTATCAAGTTTAATTCCGTATGAATTATCTGATATATATAAAATATATTGTTTTGATAATGAGTCTACTGTGAAAAGTGCAGAGGTGTTTAGTAATATCGATTCCTTTGCTTATGATTATAAGATAGAATTTAATGTGGGAAGTAAGGATAATTCCTACGATATAGTATATAAAATATGGAGAGATGAATTTTCCTTTGGCGCAGAAGAGGATAGGATATTAGAAGAAGCCGGGCTATTGAATGAAAAGAAATTTTTTCATGGGAATCCGGTGGTAAAGGAATGCAAATTCACGGATATAATAAGTGGTGTTTCGGAGGCAGAGATAGAGAAACTTGGTTCCTTTAGTGGCGTTTTATATTTTTCTAAAATTCAAACTACCAAAAAGGATCGGGAAAAATACTTTCAAAAGGATATAACAGGAAGAAAAGATGTAAGGGATACTTTCGGAGGTATTAAGATCTATAGGGACAGTTTCAGAGTGAGACCGTATGGGGACCCCAAGTCCTCGGCCTTTGACTGGCTACAGTTAGCTCGTAGAAAAAATGCTTCTCCGGCAGGCGTTGGTGATGACAAGGGAAATTGGAGAGTAAGTGCGGATCAAGTGTTGGGATCCATTTTCATCTCACGAATGAATGTAGCATTGCCAGATCAGTCTAATCGAGAAGGAATCGTGGAAACAAGGGAGTTTCGTCTGCTGAAAGAGTTCATTGAAAAAATAATAGGAGCTCTGGAACAAGACAGGCAGGGAGTATGCCGAAAACTGAGTGCGTATTATGCTAAAATGCATCCGACAGAGGGCATTGAGCAGGAAATCAAAGAAAAGGCGGAAAAGAAGAAAGAAAAGGCGGGCAGGAGTACCGTACGGCCGGCAGTAGTGGAAAACGGAACCCCGGAATTGACAGTAGATCCGGTTGCAGCGCAGACAGTAATTGATAGAAAAGATGAAGAAATTGAGGAACTGCAAAATGAGATAAAAATGCTTCGGGTATTAGCTACAACGGGAATAGTGACCAATACGTATATTCATGAATTTAAAACATTGTCGCATAAGTTAAATATGAAGATAGTTATGGCAAAAGAGGCTATTGATCTGTACCATGATATCAAGGAAGCCAGTGAATACATTGATCAGGCAAATGATATTAGGAAAGCGTTCAATTCATGGTTCCAAGTTACCATAGAGGCGGTAAAAAATGATAAGAGAAAGCGAAGAAAAGTAGATATTACAATGGTAATATCTAAATTGGCGGATTCATGGAATCAAACGCTTCAAAGTAAAGGGATAAGAATAAACTTTTCTCGGGAAGAAGATACGGAAATTTTATTAAAGTGTTTTCCGTATGAGATAGAAACCATCATTAATAACCTTGTGACCAATAGCGTAGCCTCCTTTGAAAGTATAAAAAAAGAAGAAAAGCTAATAATAATTAAGGTTTATGAAGATGAGGAGTATGTTTGGATTGAGTATTCCGATACAGGTGCAGGGTTGATTGATAAATATAAAAACAATCCGGAAAAGATATTAGATGCATTTGAAACAAGCAAAAGAGATGCTGAAGGGGAATTAGTGGGAACCGGAATGGGAATGTGGATTGTGAACAATACTGTGATAGACTACAGAGGTAAAGTTGATTTACAAAAGAATAGGGAGACAACAGAAGGATTTTATGCTACAATTTCGTTAAAAAAGTAAGTTGGAGGAGTATGAATGTATACCATTGGATATATCGATGATGATAATGATTTAATATCCGATTATATAAAACGTCTGAAAGGACGGGATATAGACTTAAAGGTAGCCCCAACGGGTACAATGGCAGAAATTAAGCAATGGATAGTAAACCATAACATTGAATGTATGTTAATTGACTATCAGCTGAAAGCAAAATATGATTTTGTGGGAAACACATTGTTTTCCTATCTTTATGATGGATTGCCAGGACTTCCGTGTTTCATTTTGACAAGCTATACAGATAATTCGGTGAGCGAGAATACGGTTGTTAGTAAATGCATTATAGATAGAAGCATCCTGGATAAAACAGGGGAAGAATTTGAAGAATTTTGTGATATGTTGAAGCAGGCGGCCGAGGTATTCAAAACCAGTAAAAGCAAGTACTTTGAAAAATACAATGCATTGTACCAGAAGCATGTCGACGGGACAATTTTGCCGGAAGAGGAAGAGGAATTGCAGGCAGTTTTTAAAATCCTAAGAGCTTATGGCGATGTGGATGATATTTCATCACAGTTTCTTACGACGAAAGTAGATCAGGCATTAGATGCTGTGTTGGGGAAACTGGACAAACTGCTAAATAAATGATTTAGAGGTTAACAAGAGTGAGAATACACGGAGATAAAATAGTTACGAGAAGATCCGTTGTAGAAAAGCGGACTCCTTATGGTGAATACTTGGATATTTTAAGAGAAGATTTTGCGGGTATTTGCGGATATTGTGGAAAAAGCGAATATGTTACAAAAAATGCATTTGAGATAGATCATTTTATTCCAAGAAAATATGCACCGGAGTTAGAAGAGGATTATTCGAACCTGGTATATTCATGCTATGAATGCAATAGAAAAAAGGCATCAAAATGGCCATCTAAAGATAAAAACAGACAATTTCTTGATGGCATTGGTTTTGTAGATCCTGTTTCTGAAGAATATGATGTGCATATGGAGCGTGATGCGCAAGGGAATATCATTGGAAAGACCGCAGCGGGACGATATATGGTTCAAGTAGGCTTTGAATTTGATAAGAGACCAATGCGGGAAATTTATAAAGCACTGCAGCTGATTGACAAAAAGCAACAGTTACGTAAAAAAATGCAAAATGTGTCAGATGATGAATTTCATGAATACATAGAAGTGGACCAACTATTAGAGCAACTTCAGCAAACACTGTTTACAAAGAAAGAATAATGACACATCGGTGACTGCAAATCGGGAAAACAAAAAGGAACTCAAATTTTTGAGTTCTTTTTTGAGTTGTTATTTTCCTAAAACATTTGGATGCCTTGAAATCAGTTATCTGAAATGTTATATTGAATCATAACAAACGCTTAAAAAATAAAGAGAAAAGTTATTATTATCCGGTAGGATGGGAGACACGCAGACCATGACAGAACAGAAAAAAAGGTATACGATCCTGGGCATATTTGTGGCAATGTTCCTTTTTGGAGCTTTTTTCCTGCGGGAGACAGGTGTTTATTTTGATGAAGATCAGGAAGAAAGAATTCTGTATATGAATATCTTGCAATATGGTGAGACCTTACGGATCCCGAAGCTCACGAACTGGTTTCAATGGAAGGAAGAATATCATCCGATCTGCGTAGAAGCGGACAAGGATCATGGCAGTGCTCCGTATTATCTGTGTGGATTGCTGTTAATGAAGCTGGATCAGCATCCGGATGCTGTCAGGCTGCAGAGTGAGGTATGGCATGCGTATACGTATGCGCTGTTTTTCCTGGGTGTGATTTATATGTACCGGTTGTTGTGGGAGCTGTTCCGGGACAGGAGGACGGCACTGCTGGGAACACTTATGCTGTTTCTGACACCGAGGATATTTGCGGATGGATTATACAACAATAAAGATTCCGTATTGATGTCCCTGATCATTGTGATGTTATTTTACGGAATCCGCTTTTTGGAGCGTAAGGATTTCAAAAATGCATGTCTGCTGGGAATCTGCGCCGGATTCTGTGGGAATCTGAAGATCAGCGGGATCTATGTTTTTGCAATGATTGGCGGGTTTTATCTGCTGATCCTGACGAAAGAGAAAAAGTGGAGCGGGAAAACTTTTTTCGTGGGACTTACGGCAGCAGTTGTCGGTTTCCTGAGTTATTTGGCATTGACTCCGGCTATCTGGGGGCAGGGATTTCATTTGTGGGAATTCCTGCTGTGGAACCTTTCAAACAGTACGAACTTTTCCAGAATGGACGGTAAAGTGTTGTTTGACGGAATATGGTATGTGCATTCCACGAATCCTCTGCCATGGTATTATCTGCCGAAACTGATCGCCCTGACGATTCCGGCCTATCTCAGTGTTCTGCTGTGGAGCAGTATCGGCATCTGGATCTATAAAGGCAGAAAACATCAATGGGATTTCGCGGATCGTATCTATCCGCTGTTCGCACTGACCTCCGGGATTCCGGTGCTGGCCGCGATGCTGTGCGATCCGAATCTGTACAACGGGTGGCGGCATATGTATTTTATCTATGGACCGATGATCGTGATGATGGCTTATGCAGTGAGATATCTGTTGCAGCAACCGGGAATCCGTGCGAGAAGGATCGCAACTGCTATGCTGGTGGTGCTCATAGGATGTAACGGAGTGGGAATTGCACTGACGGGGCAGAGTTCCAGCGCTTATACGAATATTTTGGCAGGTGGTGATGCCTGTGGACGGTACGAGATGGATTATTATGGTGTGACGGCGAAGAAGATTCTCAAAAGCCTTGTGGACCGGTATGGTGAGATCTGGATCAAATCGGACGGCTGTGGAGCCACGATTGTGAATTATTATGTGTTGCCGGCAGAATACCGGGAGAAGATCCGGCTGGTATCTTCACAGGAGGAGATACAGGCTGCCGTGGACCAGGGGAAACTGGTACTCGGATGTGTGAATCCGAGTTATGATATCCTGCCGGAGGGGGAGGATGTCGTATGGCTGGAAGATTGGAAGGCCTGGGGCAATACCTATATGAAGATTCGCAAATATTAAATAATGTGGTATGATGAGATAGTAAAAAGCAGAGAGGACAAGCTATGAATATTATACTTTTGTCAGGTGGCTCCGGGCAGCGTCTGTGGCCTTTGTCCAATGAGATAAGATCCAAACAGTTTATTAAGATATTTCATACAGCAGACGGCGGCCTGGAATCCATGGTACAGCGGGTATGCCGTCAGATACGGGAAGTAGACCCGGAGGCACAGGTGACGATCGCCACTTCCAAGTCCCAGGTGTCAGCTATTTACAGTCAGCTGGGGCAGGATGTAGGGGTCAGTGTGGAACCCTGCAGACGGGACACTTTCCCGGCGATCGTGCTGTCCGTGGCATATCTGAAGGATGTGCTGGGGGTAGCAGAAGACGAACCGATCGTGATCTGCCCGGTGGATCCTTATGTGGAGACGGCTTATTTTCAGGCGTTGCAGGCATTGTGCGATCGCGCGGGAGAGTCTGAGGCGAATCTTGTGCTCATGGGGATCGAACCCACGTATCCCAGTGAAAAATACGGCTACATCATACCGGAGACGGCGGACGATCTGAGCCGTGTAACGATGTTCCGGGAGAAACCGACGAAAGAAGCCGCAGAGGAATATATTGCAAAAGGTGCTCTGTGGAACGGCGGTGTGTTTGCTTTCCGGTTAGGCTATGTGCTGAAACGCGCCCATGAACTCATAGATTTTACGGATTATGAAGATTTATTTCAGAAGTATGATACGTTGCAGAAGATCAGCTTTGACTATGCCGTGGTGGAAAAAGAGCCTGCCATAGAAGTGATGCGTTTCGCAGGGACCTGGAAGGACCTGGGTACCTGGAATACGCTGACGGAGGCCATGGACAGTCAGTGCGTCGGACAGGGGGTCCTGAACGATACCTGTGAAAATGTGCATGTGGTGAATGAACTGAATGTACCGATTCTGTGCATGGGACTGAAAAATATGGTCGTGGCGGCCAGTCCGGAGGGAATCCTGGTATCGGATAAAGAGCAGTCAAGCTATATCAAACCATATGTGAATCAGTTTGACCAGCAGGTGATGTTCGCCGAAAAATCCTGGGGGAGCTTCCGCGTTCTGGATGTGAAGGATCACAGCATGACGATCAAGGTGACATTGAATCCGGGACATGGGATGAATTATCACAGTCATGATTTCCGCGATGAAGTATGGACGATCATTGCCGGAGAAGGCCGGGCAATTTTGGACGGTGTGGAGCGGCCGGTGAAGCCGGGCGATGTCCTGACTATGAAAGCAGGCTGTAAGCATACGATCATTGCGGATACGGAACTGCAGGTGATCGAAGTGCAGATCGGTGCAGAGATCAGCGTGGATGATAAGCACAAGTATGAATACCGGAAGGATTAAATATTACGATGACTATGACTGCGAAGAAGAAAAAAATACTGTTCTGGTCCGTGTTGATGCTGGCGATCATTCTGCGGTGTATCCGGTTTGGCTCAGTGCCGGACGGGATCAACCAGGATGAGGCTATGGGAGCCATGGATGCATGGGCGCTATCAAAATACGGTACCGACCGCTACGGCACGTTTCTGCCGGTTCATTTTGAAGCCTGGAAATACGGTCAGATGAGTGCCTTGTTAGCGTATTGCATGGTGCCGTTTATCAAGGTGTTTGGTTTTAGCACCGTGACAGTGAGGCTGCCGATGCTGCTGGTATCCTGTGGGGCGGTTGCACTGGTATATTTAGTGTCGGAAAAGCTGTTTGATGAGAGGATTGCACTAGTAGCGATGGCGCTGACGGCGGTGAATCCCTGGCAGTTCATGCAGAGCCGCTGGTCGTTGGACTGCAACCTGTTCCCACATGTATTTTTATTGGCATTTTATCTGCTGTTGCTGGGACTGGAGAAAAGACGGTATTTGTATGTATCCATGCTCTTTTTCGGCCTGACATTTTATTGTTATGGAATAGCGGCGTACTCCGTCACGGCATTTTTGTTTGTGCTTTTTATATGGTGTCTGTGGAAAAAACAGCTGAAATTCCGGGAGGGACTGCTGTGTGCGGTAATATTTGCGCTGGTGGCTTTGCCGGAGGTGATCGTGCTGGCGATCAATGCGTTGCATTATGGTAAAAGCATTGAAATGCCTTTTTTCACCATGCAATTTTTCCCGGATAGTATCAGAAGTGCAGACATACTGTTTTTGAATTTTTCCTTTGTACAGCTGGGCAGGAATGCCTGGGCATTATTCAGCAGGGTGTTCCTGCAGCTGCCGGACATTTTCTTTAATTCGATTCCGGCGTTCGGACCCTTATATCATGTGTCGATACCGTTTGTATTGATCGGGATCATTGTATTTACGATTCGCCTTTTTAAGGAGAAACAGATCGAAAAACAGACGCAGATGCTGGCTCTGTGGGGATTCCTCATTACCGGGATCTGGGTGGGCCTGATCACCTATGAAGTGAACATTAACCGTGTGAACATTATCTTCTACCCGGTGATCCTGCTGTGTGCTTACGGCATTTCACTGGTAGTGGATAAATTCGGAAAGCTTTTCCCGGTCATTGTAGCTGCGTATGCAGTCAGCAGTGTGCTGTTTTTCGCAACGTATTTTACAGAGTATGCAGAAGAGAGCAGATACTATTACAACAGGGATTTCTTAGATGCCGTGTCTGAAGCTGACAGCATGGAAGAATACGACAGACTGTATATTACAGGGAATCTCGGATGGCAGTTCAATCAGTCTGCGGCAGAGATCCTGACCCAGTATGCCTGCAGAATAGATGCCCGGTACTATCAGAGCGAGGACTACGCACAGCGTTATCACTACATTTATCCTGAGAGATCCGGAGCGGAATTGGCGGAGTTCGTTGGAGACGGTCTGATGGTACTCTACGAGGACGAACTGCAGTATCTGCAATTCCCGTATGAAGTGATCGACACGGTGGGAAGCTATTCACTGGTAACAGCAAAGTTCTGAGAAGGACAGGGATTATCTCCAGGCCCTAGTCAACTCAACACCGAACAGGAAGCGTCCTTCCTCGTTGGGATGAATGGAATCCACCAGGTATTCTGCGGCATTATTTTCATTCCACTGCAGAGCATTATTGATATTCAGAAAATCAACATTTTCAGCCGCGGCGGTTTCTTCAGCCGCGGCAATATAGTCTTCTAATACATTTTCTTCGTCACCGGTGCGTGCCATTCCCTTTTCAAAAGACAGAATATAGTTGGAGGATATGACTATGATCCGGGCGTCCGGATAGGATTCCCGCAGAGCCCGGATTCCGGTGCGGAGGCCGTTTTGGTAATCATCGATGGGAAATCCCCCAAAATAATCATTTAAGCCGTAATTGATGAGGAAACAGAGTTTTTTATCACCGGAGAGTTCTTCCGTATTATGGTCTAAAAAGTCCTGTACGACATTCGGGAAGGACTTATCGTCATCGCTATTCCGGGTAGCGGAGGAACCGCCGATTGCCAGATTATGCACGGTGGCACCGGTCAGAGCGTGGACGACTCCGGGGATGGAAGCAAAATCATGATAATTTCCCATGACACTGTCGCCGAAAAATACAAGCTCGCAGTCGGTCAGATCGGGATGATCGGCCGGAGAATCTACGGCATCCTGCACCAGTGTGCAAAAATGATCCAGGCTGTTATAGCTTTCTGTGCTCCGGTATTGCAGAGAGCCGCTCAGCACCAGCAGCATTACGGAACGTGCGGCTTCGGCAGTTAATTCCGTGGGAGTGTCATAGGCATCCGGATTTGAGATCAGCCATTCTTCCTGTCCGGGGAAGCAGAGGGTCACGTTCTCTCTGGCGGACAGAGGGGAAGCCAGTACCCGGAACACATTGCAGTAAGTGTCCAGATCTCCATTGACATGTGCCTGCCAGTATTCCAGGGAAGGCGCAGAGAAAATGACCGTGAATTCGGCACCGGCGTAGGTATCCACATAGGACAGCAGGTCTTCGTCCAGGGAGGCAGAGAACCGTGCATCGCTGTGCAGGCTGCTGTTCCACAGGGAGAGCGGATCCAGCACGAGGAAGACATGAGTTACCTCATTTGCGGAGGAGAAGGCCGTTTCCAGATAATCGGACAGATCGGAAAAGGATGCGATCCGGTGGGAGCCGCATACCGTGTCATACCCCATATAGGTGGAATAGATATCCTCGGGAAAAGCTTCCGGCGCGGACATGGACAAAAATATGCCCTGATAGGATTCCTGTTGTAATCTGCCAAGGTCGGAGGAACGCTTCCCAGGCTCGTATATTTTCATATAAAGTATTCCCGCAGCGAGCGCAACGAGTATCAGTATCACCATAATGATGGCAGTAAAGAGCTTCCATGGATTTTTTTTCTTGGTTGTATTTGAACGCATAAGATAGGGGATCCTTTCTGTAAATCGCCGGGTGGCCGTAGAGGCAGGCGGATCCGGCTGGCTTCATTATACCCCAGCAGGCGGGGCAATGCCAACACCATTGTTGTTTTTCTCATGATGATATGATAAAATTAATAAATTAGCTGACGAATTGAGAAGTTATGACCATAGATACAGTAAAAATCAGACGGGAGGATTTAGAATGGAAGAATTAGCTATTTTTGGAGGGAAACCTGTACGAGAGAATAAAATTTTCTACGGACGGCAATATATTGACCAGGCAGATGTGGACGCGGTGGCAGCAGTCATGACCAGCGACTACATTACCTGCGGACCTAAGGTGAAGGAGCTGGAGCAGCATCTGTGTGAACTGACCCATGCAAAATACGCCGTTGTGGTATGTAACGGTACCGCTGCACTGCATCTGGCGGCGCTGGCAGCAGGCTTTGGAGAGGGAGATGAGGTTATCGTAAGCTCGATCACTTTTGCTGCATCCTCCAACTGTGTATTATATGCGGGAGCGAAGCCTGTTTTCGCAGATATTGATCCGGAGACCTACAATATCGATCCGGCATCCATCCGCAAGCTGATCACACCCAGGACGAAAGCGATCGTTGCGGTAGATTTCACCGGTCAGGCAGTGGAGCTGGATGAGATCCGGGAGATCTGTAAGGAGCACGATCTGATCCTGATCGAGGATGCCGCACATGCCATCGGCACGAAATATAAGGGCCAGCCTGTGGGAAGCCTGGCAGATATGACCTGCTTCAGCTTCCATCCGGTCAAGACGGTGACCGGCGGAGAAGGCGGTGCCATCACGACCAATGATGAGAAGCTGTATCGTCATCTGATGCGGCTGCGTACCCACGGCATTACGAGGGACCCGGAAGAAATGGTACATCCCACCGATGCGCTGTGGTACAACGAGCAGGTAGAGCTGGGCTTCAATTATCGTATGACGGATTTCCAGGCGGCACTGTTATTGAGCCAGCTGAAGAAGCTCCCTGCATTTGAACAGCGTAGAAAAGAAATCCGTAAGCGTTATAATGAAGCGTTCGGCAAAATGCCGGAACTGATCCTGCAGAAGGAGATCCCGGAGTCTGACACGACCTGGCATCTGTATGTGCTGCATTTGAATCTGGAGAACCTGAACTGCGACAGAAGGCAGTTTTTCGATGCGCTGTATGCGGAGAATACCTGCCCTCAGGTGCATTACCTGCCGGTCTACTGGCATTCCTATTATGAGAAGCTGGGATATCAGAAGGGACTGTGTCCCAATGCGGAGAAGTATTACAACGAGGTGATGAGTATTCCTCTGTATTACGGATTGACGGATGATGATGTGGAAGATGTGATCCATGCAGTGAAAAAGGTGGTAGCTTATTACACGAAGCTGAAATAAGATCCGGCAATGGGCGGAGCCGTGCCGGATCATGGGAAATGCCCGTAGCTGTGCCGGATCATGGGAAATAGCGGAATGAATCAGAAAGTGGCAGGGAACGGTATTTTGAAAGAAAATAAGAAAAATTGGATAGAAATTCCGGTGTTTGCTGCACTGGTAGCCATCGCATCGGCAGTTACGTTCTGGCTGTTTTACCAGCAGTGTGTGGAAAGCATGCTGGGAACGGGACTGTATCATTCCGATATGAAGGCATATATTCTGGAGATGCAGGGACTGGACAGCGGTTACAGCTTCCCTTACCCGGTTTTGTTCAAGCTGGCGGCGGCGATCCATCTGGTGACCGGCTCTTTTACCGGCGGAGCGGAGCTGGCCATGGCACTGGCCACGATGCTGTTAAACAGCGGAGCAATGATCGCTCTGAAGGTGATGCTGGACAAGCATGTGGGAGCAAAGCTGCAGGAAGCCATGCCCGGAAACCCTTGGCTTCCGGGGATCCTCACAGGAACGGTAGCGGTATCCTTGTTTTTTGTGTCAATGGTATACCCGCCGACAGGGATTTATCTCTCCGGTATCAAATACAAATATCTCGGGGTATTTACACCGAATCCATTCCACAATGCCACCTATATGGCGGCACGGCCGTTCGCAATTCTTGCATTTTTTAAGTATGGTGAATTGCTGCCGGTGTATGAGCAGAAAAATGCGGTCAGAGAGCATAAGAGAGATTATATTCTGTTTGCAATTTATCTGCTGCTGGCGACCATGACGAAACCCAGTTTCACCATAGTGCTGGTCGGTGCTGCGGGGATTTTGATGCTGTGGAGAATGTTCCGCAGCAGATTCCGGAATTTTGTCCCCACGGTGTGGCTGGGAGTATGTTTTATCCCGACTTTTATGGATCTGCTCTACCAGTTCCGGGGAGTGTTCGTACCGCAGGAGGGACAGGAAGGCGGCATCGGATTTACTTTTGGCCATGTCTGGGCGCAGTATTGTGGCAATCTGCCCCTGGCTATCGGACTGGCCATCGGATTCCCGATCCTGGTACTTCTGCTGAACTACAAGGAACTGCACAAGGACAGCATCTACCGTTTTTCCTGGCAGGTGTATGTGATGAGCTTCCTTATGGCATTCTTCCTGTATGAAAAAGGATTCCGGGAGATGGATTTCAATTTCTCCTGGGGCTACATGTACGGAATCTTCTTCGCATTTGTGGGAGCACTGCTGGTACTGCTCCGCGCGACAGCGAATGCCGACACCCGGAAGAGAAGGATTGTTGTGGCAGTACAGTGGCTGGCTTACCTGTGGCACCTCGTATGCGGAGTATATTATTTTTGGGGATTTTTACAGGGAGCGATGTATTATTGATGTAAATTGAGAGCTTATGTGAGCAATGAGCCGCATATGATAAAAAGACAGTGTAGGGAGTTGGGCTTCACCGAAGTCGCCGCTCAAAGCACTGTCTTTTTGTTTGCCTGTCTTCCATTTCACCATTGAAGGCATAATTGGACAAAACAGTGGACAATTTTAATTTTTAAGGATTATATTCCACCCTTCAGCACCAAAACAATGTTTTTCAAAAATGGCCCTTTTTATAGATGTATTTTTTCTATTTTAGCTGATTTTGGTATAAATAGTAGCATTTTTGAAAAATTGCTAACTTGAAAGTTTACGAAAGTATAGCCGCGCATAGGCATAGTGAGGACAGCAATGGGCGCTTGTGCACAAATTCCAGTCTTATTCGTTATGCGGGGCGTAATCATCAAATTTAGTCAAATAAGCCCCGGTAGTTTTCGGCATGCGGGGCGTAATTATCAAATTTTGTGTGTAACGCCCCATACCTTGGTTTAAGGGCACAGAGAAGCTTGATCCTGTCTCCTGTGCCCACGCTGAGGCAGAAGAAGGGCACAGAGAAGCTTGCTCCTGTCATCTGTGCCCACGCTGAGGCAGAAGAAGGGTACAGAAGGAGTTCGCCTAGCCGGCGGCAACCCTACGTTAACAATGCAAGTATAATACTGCATGGAAAATGTTAATGAAATCTCGACCGTACCCAATCCCGTATCCGGCAGATCCCGGTATAGACTCCGGCCCCGCAGTAGGGCATCAGCAACAGGCTGTAAGAGAAGATATACCGCGAATTGGCTTCCCAGAAGATGTGGAACAGAAAACCTCCCAGTACGGCAATGAGGCCGACGTAGACGTAGAGCCGATCCGCACCAAGTCGATCCGCGCCATGCCGGTCCGCGCCATGCCGATCCGCGCCATGCCGATCCGCACCAAGTCGATCCGCGCCATGTCGATCCGCGCCATGCTGATCCGCGCCATGCCGATCCGCGCCATGCCGGTCCGCACCGAGCTGATCCGCACCATGCTGCCCCGCCGTTTGGTCAGCCATGTGCCCGACAACTTTGGACTTCCGACGTTTCTTAAGACTGTCGATACAGAACACCAACACGCCCAGATACAGAACATTCTGCCATGCATTGCACCATTCGATATATCCCCCACTGAGAGAACCTTCATAGACTTCCTTAAAAAATGCACTCCGTCCTCCGTAGGTAGCCAGGGTAGCCTGTCTGCTGGCATAGGTGCCGTCTGCCCACTGGGATAAATGTTTGTGAAGATAGAAGTCCGCTGTGTAGCCGGGATGTTCCCGGAAATAGGTCAGGCGCTCGTCGATCGCCAGACGGCTGATCTCGTTGGCGAGAGCAGTATCCATGCCGGCGGTATCGTAAGTATCGATATTGAAGCCGTTATACCAACCGCAGCCGCGGGAAGCTTCCTGCATACCCATGGCGAGATATGACATGGCGGTGACTCCGGAGCTTAACGTGTTCCCCGCCTTTTTCTCATAACATTTCTGTACCAGCGGCAGAATCCCCACAGAAGTAACAGCAAGACATACCGCCATGATGAGCAGTCCCAGACGCATCTTACCGTTCCGCCCCGGACGCAATGCCTCGAACAACAGCACCAGCAACACTGCGATCACAGGGATCAGTGAATTCTTGCGCAGCATCACAGACAGTGTGAGGAACAGGATACTGCCGAAGCCTGTGAAAAGTATCTGACGGAGCATGCGGGGGACGTAATCGTAGGCGGTGACTGAGGGCGCATCATTTCGGGAGACGTTGTCCCGGTAGGAGCTGTCCGGAGAGGAGCCGCCCGGGGAGACGTTGTTCCGATAGGAGCTGTCCGGAGAGGAGCCGCCCGGGGAGACGTTGTCCCGATAGGAACTGTCCGGAGAGGAGCTGCCCAGCAACCTCAACAGCAGATAGCATCCCACCGACAATGCGGCGAAGGAAGGAATCTCGCCGTAGACGAAGGAGCTGTACATGATCATGGGCAGGTTACAGCATACCAAGACGAGATAACAGCAGGAGATCTTCTTGTAATTCTCCGGCCACAGATATTGCAGCGACAGATATTGGAACCAGATCGCCCCACACAACAGACAGACATAGACCAGCTTGATAAAGTGCCAGGCCGGTACGGACAGGCCGGTGAGATTCCAGATCCGGAGCAACAGCTCCAAAAAAGCCATCAGCCCGATCTGCTGTGGATAATAAGACAGATAAGAAACGGTGGGGTGGATAATATCAGTATTTCCCAGGATCCACTCCGCAGCCGCATTGTATACAGACAGAGCATCCGCTGCGGGAACCGTGCGTCCGAAGAGGATCAGCAGGATACCAAGCCCAAATACAAAGGTCAAAGTAAAAACGAGCAGTCCGCGACGGAATTTCTCTCCTATTTTTTCATACAGATACAGACATCCGCAAAACAGTAATCCGAAGCCTGCCAGCTCCAACAGATTCCACAGGGGATTGTCCGGACGCAGCAGAACCTGCTGGGTCTCCATATTGTCGGCATAGCAGGTCGTGAGAAAGCTGCCGGCGAACAGCAGCATGGAAAGCAACAGTGTCAGAAGCATGACAATGTTAAGCCCCAGACGGTAAATGATATTGCAACAAGATCTGTTCTGAGATCCACTCATGGAAACAATTCCTCCGTAACCACAACAAATTCCGATTATGCAAGCATATTAGCTCACTTGCGCTCATTATATCATAGCTTTTGCCCACCCCCAAGAAAAATACGCGGGAAAAAGCAAAAATAGTGGCTGTAATGGAGTAAGCGTGGTACAATAAACTTTGTATAAGCACTTTTAACACGCAGAGATAAGAGGAATGGAAAATGGATAAAATTGCAGTACTGATCCCTTGCTACAATGAAGAGAAGACGATCGCCAAGGTGGTATCCGATGTGAAAAAGTTCCTGCCGGAGGCGGTGACTTATGTATATGACAATAATTCCACCGACCGTACCGTGGAACTGGCAACGGAAGCGGGAGCGATCATACGTCATGAATATGCCCAGGGAAAGGGAAACGTGATCCGCAGAATGTTTCGTGAGATTGATGCGGAATGTTATCTTATGATCGACGGAGATGACACGTATCCTTTGGATTGTGCCCGGGAGATGGTGGCAAAGGTTTTGGAGCATCAGGCGGATATGGTGGTGGGAGACCGCCTGTCGTCTACTTATTTTACGGAAAATAAGCGGCCGTTTCATAATTTCGGCAACAGTCTGATGCGTGCGGGGATCAACGGCCTGTTTCATTCCGATATCAAGGACATCATGACCGGTTATCGCGCGTTCAGTTATGAATTCGTGAAGACATTCCCGGTATTCTCCAAAGGATTTGAGATCGAGACGGAGATGACGATCCATGCGGTGAACTATAACATGCAGGTAGAGAATGTGGTGGTGGAATATCGTGACCGTCCCCAGGGCAGTGAGTCCAAGCTGAACACTTACAGTGACGGTTTCCGCGTGATCCGCAAGATGCTGCAGCTGTATAAAAACTATAAACCCATGCACTTCTTCGGTATGCTGGCATTTTTGCTGGCAGCGGTGTCGGTGATATTGTTTGTTCCGGTATTTTTGGAGTATCTGAATACGGGACTGGTGCCGAGATTCCCGACGCTGATCGCCTGTGGATTCATTCTGCTGGCGGGGATCCAGTCATTTTTCTCCGGTATGATGCTGGAAGTTATGGCGGCCAAGGACCGGAAGGATTTCGAGTATCGTCTGAACCGTGTGCATGGGGAACATCAGGAACGTAAAGGATGATAATATGCAGGAGAAGAGAATACTTCCCAGACGCAGAGGCGGTGTGTTACTTTGCGTTCTGGGATGTCTGTTTGTATTTTTCGTAAAAACGGAAAAAGATCTGGCGGCTGCGGGCAATCTCCTGTGGACGGCCGGATATGTGGGGAGCACTCTGCTGTGGACCGTGCTTTTGGGATGCCTTCTGGGTGTGATCGGAACGCTTGTGGTCTATCGTGTGGCAGAGCGGCCGGCACCAGAGGGTGACTGCAACGGTGGAAGGAACGGTGCCGGCAAAGACAATGCTGTGTTCGGCAGATCTGCCGCGTGGATACAGAGACGCTCCGGGGCACAGGTGTTTTTCGGAAGCCTGTTATTGCTTTGCCTTGCATGGCTTCCGGTATATCTGGCATATTACCCGGGAATCTGTGCTTATGATGCACCGGTACAGACCGGACAGATCGTGGAGCATTATTATTTTGATCATCATCCGATCGTGCACACGTTGCTTTTACAGGGAATGCTGTGGCTGGGAACGCAGCTGTTCGGGAGTATGAATGCCGGAATGGCATTGTACACTGCGCTGCAGATGCTGCTGCTGGCGGGCAGCATGTCCTATGGTGTGCTGGTATTGCACAGACGGCAGGTGGCGGCAGGCTGGCAGCTCGTGATGCTGCTGCTTGGAATGTTTTTCCCGTTCCACTGGTATATGAGTGTCAGCATGACAAAAGATACGGTATTCAGTGCTTTTTTATTGCTGCAGCTGATCAGTCTGACGGATCTGTTGCTGGAGGATCGCAGGGAATGGCGTCCCGGAGTCCGGGATCTGCTGTTTTTTATGGGAACAGTGGGAATGATACTGTTTCGCAATAACGGAAAATATGCTATGATGGTACTATTAGCATTTCTTTTTCTGGCAGTATGCTTTGGAAAAAGAGCGAGGAAGCTCTGGGGGAGACTGTTTACGGTAAGTGTGGCAGCTTTCTGTATAGGGCTTTTTGTGCTGTCCGCAGTGTTCTCCGCAACGCACGCGGAACAGGGAGACAGGAGAGAGATGCTGAGTATGCCGATCCAGCAGATGGCCCGCTGCATGATCTATCATGGAGGAGTGGGAGTACTCCCTGAGGATGACGGTACCATGTCGGAGCAGGATCGGGCACTGGTGAATGATTTTATATTGGATGAGGCCTACAGGGATTACGATCCCGGCATTGCGGATCCGGTAAAGCGGCATACCAACACGTATGTGGCGCGTTATCGCTCGGGAGATTTCTTACGGACCTATTTTCATCTGCTGAAATCTTATCCAGGAGATATGATCAATGCCGCACTGGCAGTGGATGCCGGCTTTTTGTCTCCCTTGGATGTCACCCATGCGGCGGTGAACGAAGTGCAGGGGAGAGAGGGGCTCGGATATATACAGACACGATGGGAAGAAGATACCCTGAACAACAGAGGGATCTACAAAGACAGCAAATGGCCGGGACTGTATAACTGCCTGGAGGCATGGGCGGACGGGAACGGTTATCTGAAGCTTCCGGTACTGAAATATCTGTTCGTGCCGGGCAGTTATCTGTGGCTGTATCTGGCGCTGGCGGCGATTCTTGTGATCGTGGACAGAAAGCGCTACTGTCTGCCACTGGCGGTGATCGCGGGATATTATGGGACGATGCTGTTAGGCCCCACGGTGCAGATGCGATATGTCTATCCGGTGATGCTGGCACTGCCGTATCTGGCGGTACTGATGTGCGGAACCGGCCGGAAGACGGAAAATGAAAAAACAGAGACAGATCAGAGATAAAGACAAAACAGAGACAAAACAAAGACAAAACAGAGACAAAACAAAGACAAAACAGAGACAGAGTTAGGATAGAGGAATGGACAAGCTGATCATAGGAGCAGGGCTGTATGGATTGTATGCGGCGCTGTATTGTGCAAAAAAAGGGCAGCAGGTAGAGGTGCTGGAGATGGAAGAGGCTCCTTTTACCAGAGCCACATATATCAATCAGGCCCGGGTACACATGGGATATCACTACCCGAGGTCTCTGTCTACGGCCATGAAATCCGCCGGATATTTCAAACGTTTTATAGAGGACTATTCCTTCTGTCTTCATACCGCGTTTCAACAGATTTATGCTACGTCGGCTCATTTTTCCTGGACGGATGCGGCGGAATTTTTGAAGTTCTGCCGGGATGGTGGGATTCCCTGTAAGACTCTTCCGGTGGAGGAATATTTCCAGCCGGGATTGTGCGATGGTGCTTTTCTCACCGAGGAATATACCTATGATGCCCATATTCTGCGGGATTATCTGCTGGAGGAAATTGCGAAATATCCGGGAGTGAAGCTGCACTTCGGGCGGCAGATCACAGAGATCGTGAAGCAATCGGACTGCTATGAAATCACCGCACTGCATGAGGACCATCGAGAGGTGTACCGGGCACCATTTGTGCTGAATGCCACTTACGCTTCCGTGAATCAGGTGCTGGAAAAGGTGAAGGGAGTCACGGCAGAACCCTTCGGACTGAAGTATGAATTATGTGAGATCATCCTGTGCAAGACAGGTGACAAGCTCCGTGACATCGGATTTACGGTAATGGATGGACCTTTTTTCTCCATTATGCCTTTCGGCAGGACGGGATATCATTCCCTGACTTCGGTGACTTTTACACCGCATAAGACAAGCTATGATGCTACGCCGCAGTTCTCCTGTGTAGGAGCGGACGGCAATCTCTGCAGAGGCGGCTGGCTGGGGAATTGCAACGACTGTCCCGGCAGACCGGAGAGTGCCTGGGAGTATATGTCTACGCTGGCCCGGAAATATCTGCGGGAGGAGTATACATTCAGCTATGAGCAATCACTGTTCTCCATGAAGCCGATCCTGAAGGCTTCAGAGATCGATGATTCGAGACCTACCGTGATCCGGGCATTATCCGAGAGCCCCACCTTCATCAGCGTCTTATCCGGCAAGATCAACACGGTATATGACCTGGATCCTTTTTTAGATTAGGATAACCATTCCGAGAGATTATAAATAATAGATATAGGGGAAACGTTATGGAGAGAACCGCAATCCTGAATAAAGAGAAAAATTTTGTATCCTGCGTGCTGTATCTGCACAACGATGGTGCGCACATCCGTGATTTCCTGAATACGGTCTGTGGCACCATGGAAGAACATTTCGAAAAATATGAGATCGTCTGTGTGAATGACTGCTGCATGGACAATACCATCGAGGAGATCCATCGATTTCTGGAAGAAAGCAGAGGAAATCATGTGGTGAGCATGATCAATTTAAGCTTTTATCAGGGAGTCGAGATGGCCATGAATGCCGGAAGAGACCTGGCAGTGGGAGATTTCCTGTTCGAATTCGACAGATGCCTGCCGGATTTTGAGCCGTCACTGATCATGGATGTTTATTACAGAGCGCTGGAAGGCTATGATGTGGTGGCAGCCGCTCCGGGGAGAGATGTGGCACTGACCTCGCGGCTGTTCTATGCAGTATATAATCTGGGAAGCCGTAATACCCATAAGCTGCGTCAGGAGAGATTCCGTATCATATCCCGCCGCGCAGTGAATCGTGTGAATCAGATGAATGCGTACATTCCTTACCGCAAGGCGATGTATATGAATTGCGGACTAAGGGCGGATACGTTGGTCTATGAGAATAAAAAGAAGGCAGGCGGCGCCAGGAACCGGGAGGAGCGCAGTACCCGCAGCAGCCTGGCACTGGATACGCTGATCATTTTCACCAATGTCCTGGAGAAGTTCTCTATGCTGGTGAGTGTGATCCTGTTCTCTGTGATGATGATCATGTTTGCCTGGATCGTGTATTCGATCTTCAGCACGGTACGTCCCGTGGAAGGCTGGATGAGTCTGATGACACTGATATCGTTTGGATTTTTCATGATGTCCGTCATGCTGACACTGATCTTCAAATATCTGTCCGTGATCCTGAATATGAGCTTTAAGAGACAGCACTATGTAATCGAAGGAGTGGAAAAACTGACAAAATGATGTTTACGATTATTTTTCCGGTATTAAATGAACGTCTGCGCTTAGAGAACGGTGTGACCCGCACGGTGGAATATCTGCAAAGCATTGCTTTTGAAGACTATGAGATCATTATCGTGGATAACGGTTCCAAGGATGAGACACCGCAGATCGCAGAAAAGCTGTGCAAAAAATATGATAAAGTAAGATATGAGAGGATCAATGTCCGCGGTGTGGGTGCGGCATTCCGCAGAGGTGTGGAAGTAAGCCACGGCGATGTGGTAGGCTATATGGACATCGACCTTTCCACCAATATCAGGCATCTGGGAGAGGCGATTCATCTCTTCGAGACGCAGCCCGAGATCCAGTATATCAACGGCAGCCGTTTTGCCAGAGAATCCGATACCAGGGGCAGAAAATGGTACCGCAGGATCACGTCGCAGGGACTGTTGATTCTGTTAAAGCTGTTCTTACGGATGAAATCCACGGATGCTATCTGCGGATTCACGTTTGTCCGCAGAGAGACGGCACTCTCACTGATCGAGGGCTGCAGCCGGGATAACGGATGGTTCTACATGATCGAATTCCTGCTCCGGGCGGAGAAACGGGGCGTGAAGATCTTGGATTATCCGGTGGAGTGGCAGGAAGACTATAATACTACGGTAAAAGTGTTCAAGACGATCTGCAATTATCTGGTGCAGATTGCAAGGTTATTCAACGAGTTTTATATCAAAAAGCACATATAAGCGAAAGAAGGACGACAGAATGGCACATATTAAGAGAATCGATCTGACGAGAGATGTAGAAGCACATGCGGATGCTTACAGAGAAGCTATCGAGAAGGTATGTCGTGAGACAGCTTTTTCCGGAGGCAAATATGCAGATGCATTTGACAAGGAATTTGCCGCTTATGTGGGAAGCAAATATGCCAGCGGTGTGAACAACGGTACTTCCGCATTGCATCTGGCGATGCTGGCGCTGGGCGTAGGCCCCGGAGATGAGGTCATTGTTCCTGCCAATACTTATATCGCGACAGCATGGGGCGTCAGCTATACGGGAGCCACGCCGGTGTTCGCAGATTGTACGCCGGATACCTGGGAGATTGATCCTTCCGTGCTGGAAACGAAGATCACGGAGAGGACGAAGGGAATCATCGGTGTCCATCTCTATGGCCAGCCCTTTGATTATGCAGGCGTGCGCGAGATCGCAGACCGTCACGGACTGTTCGTGGTGGAAGATTGCGCACAGGCCCACGGGGCACAGTTTGAGGGGAAAAATGTGGGAACCCTGGGAGATCTGGCATGCTTCAGCTTCTATCCGGGCAAAAACCTCTATGCTTTCGGAGAAGGCGGAAGTGTCACCTGTGAGAAGGAAGAGTACTATAAGCATATCGACCGCCTGAAAAATCAGGGCTGCGATGTGCGTTATTATCATGATGAGATTGGATATAATTATCGACTGGAGGGACTGCAGGGTGCGGTATTGAGCGTCAGCCTGAAATATCTGCCGGAGTGGACGAAGAGACGTCAGGAGATCGGACACCGCTATATCCGGGAGATCACGAATCCTCTGATCACCATGCAGCATCATCCGGAGAACACCACACCGGTGTTCCATCTGTTCGTCATCACGGTACCGGATCACGATGATTTTGTGAAGTATATGGCAGACAATGATGTGGAATGCAACATGCATTATCCGGTGCCCTGCCATTTACAGAAGGCATATGCAAACCTTGGTTATAAGCCGGGAGACTGCCCGAATGCGGAATACCTGGCAGCACATTGTGTGACACTGCCGCTGTTCCCCGAGATGCGGGAGGATGAGATCCGGAGAGTCATCGAGCTGTGTAATGCTTACAGACAGTAAGGAGATCACAATGCAGACCGTAACAGCAGACAATAAAAGATTGGAAAATAAAACATCGGAAGCAATTTCTGAGAACTACCGGGATACGCAGGCCGGGATCTATCTGCGCCTCATGACCCATGAGGACACGGACCGGATCGTGGCATGGCGTAACAGCGATGCCGTGCGCAAAAATTTTATCTATCAGGAGCTTTTTACCAGACAGTCCCATGAGCACTGGATCCGGACACATGTGGAGACCGGAGATGTGGTGCAGATGATCATCTGTGATCTGGAAGGAGATAAGCCGTTGGGATCTGTGTATATCCGGGATATTGACAGACATCACAATAAGGCGGAGTACGGAATCTTCATCGGAGAAGAGAGTGCCAGAGGCCGCGGAATCGGCACGGCGGCGGCGAAGCTGATGTTACGGTACTGTTTTGAGCAGGAATTGCTGCACCGGGTCTACCTGCGGGCATTGTCGGAGAACCTGCAGGCGATCCGAAGCTATGAAAAGGCAGGATTCGTCAGAGAAGGACTGTTAAGAGATGATGTGTGTATTGACGGTGTGTACCGGGATATTGTCTGGATGGCAGCCGTGAATCCGGCAGACTAAGAAGGAGCGAGCAACAAAAATGGACAGAATCAAAAAAGTAAGCTTTGTAATCCCCTGCTACCGTTCGGAGCATACACTGCCCCATGTGGTTACGGAGATCCGGGAGAAAATGGAGGAGCTGTCACAGTATACCTATGATATTTTTCTGGTAAATGATGCATCCCCGGACAATACCATGGAAACGATCCGGGAGCTGTGTGAAAAATACGATAATATCAAGGGCATCGGATTCGCCAGGAATTTCGGACAGCATGCGGCGCTGATGGCGGGACTTAGACATTCCGACGGAGATTATGTGGTGTGCCTGGATGATGACGGACAGACCCCCGCCGATGAAGTGGATAAGCTGCTAAATAAGCTGGAGGAAGGCTTTGATGCTGTCTATGCCAGTTATGAACACAAGCAGCACTCCGCATTCCGGAATCTGGGCAGCAAGGTCAATGAGCTGATGACGCGGATGATGTTAAACAAGCCCGCGAATCTGTATATTTCCAGCTATTTTGCGGTGAAGCGGTTCGTGGTGGAGGATATGATCCGCTATGAGAATTCGTATCCTTATGTCATCGGACTGGTGCTCCGTGCCACGAAAAACATTACCAACGTGCCGGTGTGTCACAGAGAGCGGGAAGAGGGCAATTCCGGTTATACGCTCAAGAAGCTGCTGGGATTGTGGTTCAACGGATTTACGGCATTTTCCGTGAAACCGCTGCGGATCGCCACATCTCTCGGTGTGGGCTTCGCAGGACTGGGTTTTCTCTATGGAATCTATACGATCATCAAGAGGCTGGTGAATCCCAATGTCCCTATGGGCTTCAGCGCATTGATGGCGGCACTGGTATTTTTCGGCGGCATGATCATGATCATGCTGGGACTGATCGGAGAATATGTGGGACGTATCTACATCAGCATGAATAATTCTCCCCAGTATGTGATCCGTGAGAAGATCCATCTGGAGGAATAGGGAGAGAAATATTTTTATGAAGAAAGAGCAATTTACGGACTGGTGGAAACAGGATAAAAGATATCTGACACTGGTGAAGGCGGTATTGATGGCGCTGCTTCCCGTGGTGTGCTGTCTGGTGCGGACGGCGGCAGAGGGGAGGAGCATCGGCCAGGTGTATCTGCCTTCTTCGGAATGGAACGATGAACTGTTTTATTTTAAACAGGTGGAAAGCATTGTGAAATACGGATTTCCCAGAGGATATTTCGGATTTAACGAAAGTCATGCACTGCAGCTGTCTTTCGCAGCCTGGAGTCCCGTGCTGGTATTTCCCTGGATCCTGTGGGGACTGGTGTTCGGCTGGAATCTGTTGTCACCGGTGATCTGTAATATCGTACTGCTGACGATCACCATGTTCGTGTTCGTATGGCTGGTGAAACCCACCTGGAAACAGCTGGGCATCCTGACGGTGCTTTTCAGCCTGTACACACTGTTCACCAGATACATGCTGTCCGGTATGCCGGAGGTGATCTGCTTTGGCATGCTGATCCTGTTTTACGGACTGGCTTTTTCCTATCTGAATAAGGAGACAAAGGGCAAGCTGATTGCCATGTTTATTGTCTCGGTATTGTTGACCCTGATGCGGCCGTACATGCTTTTGTTTTTGCTGCTGGCCTGCTTTTTCCGGATCCGCAGAAGCCGTAAGAGCGGCTGGATCGTTTCCGTTTCCGTGGTGGCCTGTACGGGAGTCGTGTATGTGCTGATCAAGCACTATCTGGGCGCGGAATATTTTACGCCGCTTTTCTATACAGACTGGATCACGACATTTTTCACCGACGGCATCGGTGCCGGCTTCCGGAATTTCTTCGGAACACTGCACTGGAAGGGCCTGGAATTCTACAGACATTGTGTGTCCGGTATGAAGAGCGGCCTGGCTTCCGGAGCCTTTTTTGACGGTTATCTGTTGCTGCTTGCCATTCTGCTGGTGCAGAGTTTTCTGGATCTCAGAGCATACCGCAGGGAGAAACAGACCGGGCTGCGTAACCAGCTGATCATAGAAGTGCATTTCGCCTTCAGTCTGATCGCGATGCTGTTTGCCCATCTGCTGATGTATAAAATGGTGGAAGGAAGCAAACATTTCCTGACTTTTATTGCGGCGGGAATTTTCATCGTGAGTATGCTTCAGACCAGATACTATAAGAAAGCGGTGCTTTTGGGAGCAGCTTTCCTGTATCTGTACAGTTACAAGGCGGTGGAGCCTTATGATTATCAGGTACCGTATGTCACGGAAGAGCGGGAAGCACAGGTGGAATATTGGAGACAGGTCTTCGCGGAGAATCTGGTCATGAGTACCGATCAGGTACCGAATTACGATAATGTGGTGATCTGGACCTTCGGGGACGATACGCCGGAGGGCAACCGGAATCTGAAATGGCAGCTTCTGTATGGAGTACCGGAAGGATTTGGTATCAGCTGCTGTGAGAAAGAATATCTTCTGGAGCATCTGACGGAGCTTCAGAGCAGATATCTGGCTACGGTAAGCGGAGGAGAGATCGACAGGCAGTGCCGCGAACAAGGGTATGAAGAACTGGGAAGAGATGCGGATATGGTGCTGTATCGCAGATATTGAGGATTGTGGGAGTGCGGAGCACATAATCATCCGCTGGCAGCCAAGTCAGGGAATATAAGAAGATAGGAAGCGGAAGGACAGAAGGTTCCATGGAGACATGCAGCAGGAAAACAGATAATTTTATACGGACAAAAGGATGGCTGTTGCTGTGGCATGCGCTTCCGGTGATCGCACTGCTCCTCTGGGGAGCTTTCGGCATCCGGAATAACCTCTGGTATGATGAAGCGTATTCAGCGTCGATGGTATCTCTGCCCTGGAAACGGCTGATCTATATTACGGCGACGGATGATCATTCGCCGTTCTATTATGTCATCCTGAAGCTGTTTTATCATCTGTGCGGCGGGGGAACGCATTTCTGGTCACTGAAACTTTTGTCTGTACTTTTTATGACCGGGTATATGCTGCTGGGAAAATATTACGTGGCGAAGCTGTTCAATCGGAAGATTTCGGTATATTTTATGACATTTTCCCTGTTGATGCCCATTTTCAGTGTGCAGGCGGGAAATGTGCGGATGTATGCCATGGCATTGTTTTTCCTGACACTGGCGGGACTTGCGGCTTATGATATTTTTCGGGAAGCGACCCGGAGAAAATGGATCGTGTTCTGTGTGGCGAGCATATGCACGGTGTACTGTCATACGTTTGCATTGATACAGACTTTTTTATTTTATATGCTTTTCCTGGCGGCGATTCTGATCTGTCGCAGAAAGGATCTGGTAAAGGGATTTTTCATCTCCGGATTCACAGTGGCGATCGTGTTCTCCCCCTGGCTGGCGGTGACCTGCAGACAGTTCATCCTGCGGATGCGTTATGATGACGGTTCTACCGCAGAACTGGCGACCCTGAATTCTGTGATGGATTATTTCAAGGAATGGTTTTCCGCGGTGGAGACACCCATCGGCATTGTGGTGCTGTTGGGAATGGCACTGTGCCTGATATTGAGTTATGGTGCCGTGGACTGGGTACGTCAGCACCATAATGCAGCTCCGGCCATCGGGGCAGCGGCGTTTGCTTTCACCGGGATCGTAGGAGGGGTGATCTCTGCTACCGTCAATAATTGCTTCATGGGGCGTTATGCATTCCCGGGCATGGGGTTTGTCATGCTGTGGTATGCGGTGGGATTTGCACAGATCCTGGAGAGCAGTGGCACAAACGGGAGAAAATGGTGGGCCGGTGGCATCCTCGGTACGGCCTGTCTGTGCTTCCTGCTTCAGTACAGCTCGGAGATCCGTCTGGAGTACGACGGAGGCCTGGAGATCTATGAGAATTTTGCGGAGACACAGATGACGGACAACGATGCGGTCATCGGACCTTATACGCATACGATTTTCCTGAATGTATATCATCCGGAGCTGCATTATTATATCATCGGCTATAAATTATACAGTCTTCCTTTCGTCAATACGGACGCACTCACGGATTACAGTCAGCTGGATTCCTACGAGAATCTCTGGTATATCTGTTTTCAGGGGGGAACACCCAATGAACTGGAGGACGAATATGACTACGAAGAAGCGTTGGAATTCCATTATATGTATTACGATTTTGTGATATATCGCTTAGAGCCGAAGACGATAGAACAGCAGCAATAAGATCAGGAACAGGGGCAGACAAAAAGGAATGGAGAAATACAGAGAAACGAAAACAACAGCAGACTGGAATGGGATGCTTCATAAGCTATGTGGGAACCGGCTGTATATGGGAATCCTGCTGCTTACAGCAGTATGTGCGTACGGTTATAAGGTAACAAATGTTACCATCGGTATCGATGACACCCCATCTTTATACTATTTTGAAGAGGGACTGATCGCCATTGTGGGGCGGTGGGTATTGTTTCTGCTGAATAAAGTGATATCCCTGGCGGAATTTGCCCCGTTTGTAACGGATTTTGCTGCGGTACTTCTTCTGATCGCGGCGGCAATCGTGTGGTCGGCATTGTTCTATTCGGTGTTCGGTGAGAAGATCCCGATGACGGGATATGCTTATTTCGCAGCAGTATTTGTATCCTGTCCGTTGATCAGCGAAGTATTCACATATTTTCTCCACAATGGGATAGCCATCGGATATCTGAGCTGTGCAGTCAGTCTGTGCTGTATGAGGGAGTGGCAGCTCAGTATCCGGAAGCAGCGCAAGGGATCCGGTCTCCGGGAGAAGCCGGACTGCCCGGCGGTGACGAAGCTTGCGGCAGCTGCGGTATTTTTATGGATTGCCATGGGCTGTTATGAGTCCTTTATGATTCTGTGGCTGGCGGGCCTGGTATTGCTTCTGCTGGCAGAGCGGATAGGCATGGAAACTGTACACTGCAGCGGAAGAACAAAAAAGTCGGAAAAAAGCAGGCCTGAGAACAGCACAGTGAAGCACTGTGGCATGGAGGCAGGTATCTTTGCAGTATTGGCCGCCGGTGCGGCAGCGGCACTTTTGGCAATCCTATTGCGCAGTCTGATGATCGTCGTCGTGACGAAGGTATTTCATCTGGAATATTTACAGGGAGAAGCGGTACAGCGTTCCGTGACGGAGATGTTAGGCTGGATGGTGCAGACCGGAGCCTTCGGCGAGCTGATCATGATCCTGAAACGTACTTTTGTATTGTACGGTGTGTTTGCTTATGCTTATCTGCCAATCCGGATTTTTGTGTTATCGGCGGTCGTAATTACAGTGGTTACCCTGGTGCGGGTGATCCGCGGCAGAGACCTGTGGGCCCTGATCCTCCTGCCGACGGCTTATCTGGCGGCATTTTCGCTGTTATTTATCGAAGGAAAAGCAACGCTCTACCGTTCGGCACAATTTCTGCCGGTTTTCTGCGGATACGGAGTGCTGCTTTTTGTCTATGCGGTATGGAAGGTGACAGCATGGTGGGAACGGAAGACACAGAAGTCTCAAAATAGTCGCATTTGCCGTGGCGTGCGCGGGATTGCGATTCTTGTGCTGGCGGTGATCGTCTGGAACCAGTGCATGGATATGACGAAATGGTTCTACATTGATAAACAGAAATACGATGCGGCGGTGCAGACGGTCGATCAGATCGCACTGGATCTGGAGCGGGATTTCGATACATCAAAGCCGGTGATTTTCACGGGGAATTATGAAATTCCTTACAGTATCGTCAAGGATGCCTATGTAAGCTACGGCGATAGCAAATATTATAAGATGAAACGACTTACGGATCTCATCGATCCGGATCTGCTGGATAAGTACAATCGTGGTTCCAGAGGTGTGTGGGTGGCGCAGACCCCGGCATTGTCGGTCATCGACTGGGGCCGTTATGCCTTTGATTCCGATGCGGAGCTGGTAAAGTTTTTCGCAATGCACGGGCATTCACTGGTGGCTTGCGGGGATATCGACAGATATGCGGAGGCGGAAGAAGAGTCACTGAAGCTGCCGGAATATCCACAGGATGGATATATCGTGGATAAGGGGGACTATATTATTGTTCATTTCTAAAGATAAAGAAAGAACATATCAGTTAGCACGTTTTGGCATGTCTGTCGGGATTGCTGCTGCTATGCTTCTGGCGGTTTATTTTCGTGCGGGGATATATTTTGAAAGTAATGACGACAGAAATATTACAGAAATACTGAGTGGAGCCTTTGGAGGACGACCGGATGCGCATACGGTATATGTAAATTATTGGCTGTCTGTGCTTTTGTCTGGTTTATACCGGATTACGCTGCAGATCCCGTGGTATGGTCTGATGCTTTTACTGTTTCACATGATGTCTTATGTATTGATCCTTGACACGGTGATCAAACTTGGCAGAAGTAAATTAAAAATTCTGATCAGTATCGGAATCGTAATGACCTTGTTTTTGCAGAATTTTTATTCCGTTGCAAAAATCCAATATACATCCACGGCAATCGTGCTGGCTGTTGCAGGATACGTTTACTTGCTGTGTGCAATATATATGCCCGGCAGGGATTCCTGGAAATTCCTGGTATTTGCAGTTTTTATGCTGCTTGCCTGTCTGCTCCGCCGAGATGCTATGCTAATGCTGCAGCCTTTGGGGCTTTCGGCAATTGCCGGATTGCTTCTGACAGATAAGAGAAAAAATGTGCGGGATAAGATCAGATTTCTGCTTCTGACCCTGGGGATAGTCATAGGCTGTTTTGCTCTGGGAGAGCTGGGAACTGCAGTCGGCTATCATAATGCGGAATGGAAAGAATATCTTCGATATAATAATGCCAGAACAGAAATGTTTGATTATTATGGAAAACCGGAATATGAAGAGGTCTCAGACATTCTCAGCGAGTATGGTGTGAGCAGGGCTGAGTATGAAGCTTACAAGGGATATATCATATTAGATGGAAATCTCAATACGGAATGTGCAGAAAAAATAGCAGCATATGCCAAAGCAAAATACAGATTTCCTGAAATTGGGGAAGTCTTGAAAACCTATCAGCAGGTGATGCTGAAAGACGGTGTGTGGGATGGAAACAGAATTACAGTGGCTTCGTTTATTGTTGCAGGTATTCTTATAGTTATTTACGGACAATATCTTTATCTGATACCGGTGTCTTTGGTCAAAGTGGGGTCTTTTGTGATATGGGGATATCTGATCTATAAAGGGCGAATGCCTGACAGAGTGATTCTGCCCTTGTATTTTGGAGAAGCTGCAATCTACCTGACGGTCATGCTGGTGGCAATCGTGACCGTGGAGCAGAAGAGCATATGGAAAAAAGCAGGTGCGGTTTTTGCGTGTATGATCCTGATATTTATGGGATATCAGAGTGGCAGACAACAGTATCGTTTTTTGAAAAGTCAGAATGAAGGCATGGAACAATATATGCAGGGATTGGTGGAGCTTTACGATTATGTAGACAGCCATCCCGAATGCAATTATCTGATGGATTCTTTTTCGTTCAGCTATTATATGGGGGCGGTATTGGATAATCGATTTAACGGACCTCATAATTACATGGTATCAGGTACGTGGTTTTCCTATAGTCCGGTCATGAAACAGGCCATGAAGCAGTATTTTACAGATGATCAAAATGGTTTTTATGTGATCCTGTATGATTTCGGGGTAGAGGCTCTTGAGGAAATCCTGCCGTATCTGGAAGAAAAAACCGGAACGATAGGGGTACCTGAGGAGGAACTGACCGTATCACATGGGGGAAAATATCGTATTTATTATTTTGACCGGAAGCTTGACCTACAGGAGTAAACAGAATGAGCAGAGTGAAAAATATTTTAATCAGAGTATATAACAGAGTGGAAAAAGAACTGCTTCGCATCGATCAGCTTCCCTTGTGGTGGCTGGGGCTGATCATTGCAGCAATCTTTTTTCTGCCTTACTTTATTCTGGGAAAGGGTTGTATCTTTGAGATCAACGATCAGTTAGATGAAAGTATTATGAATTATATACTTCCGGCAAGGCATTTCCTGGATGGAAGTAATGTATATCCGGAAATGCTTGGTGGTGTCAATGCCAGCGGGATGCAGCCTTCTGCAATCTTGTTCCTTCCGTTGTATATTCTGTATTCACCCAGAATCGCATTTCTGCTGCAATATATTATTTGCTTTCTGATTGCCTTTGCCGGAATGTATTTGTTGGTGAAAGAGAGTACGCAGAGTAGTATTTTGGCGGTGATCGCCGGGAGCTGCTTTTGTGTATTGCCTTTATACCCGATCTACGGTCTTACAGAATTTGGGATTCCTTTGGTAATATATGCATTTTTATGTTTTTGGAAGCGAAAAAGATTCATTTTCGCTGTGCTGTCTACGTTGTTGTTTGGGTTGACCAGCCATCTGGTATGTACCGGGTATGTGGTGTTAGGTCTGTGGCTCCTGGCGATCATCATCGCTGTGATCCTAAAAAGAAAGAATTCATGGCCGCTATGGGGATTTGGAGAGTTGCTGTTAACGTATATGATCGTTAACAGGGCGCTGATCCTGGAGATACTCATTGGTAACAGCAGCTATGTCAGCCACCGGGAGGAAATGATATCCTCCGCAACGCCGTTTTTTGAGACCTTCCGGAGCGTTTTTCTAAACAGCTCACAGCACGCACCGTCGTTACATAAATATTTGATATTGCCCATTATTTTGTTCCTGATCCTGGGAGCATTTTGTAAAAAGGAAGAGACCGACCGGATCCTTTATAAGGCAGCTGTGATCAACTTTTTATTCTTGATCGCCATAGCCCTGTTTTATGCATTTTGTCATTTGACGGCAGTGGTTGACTGGAAAAACAATGCCACGGGATTTTTGCATTATTTTCAGATGCACCGTGTCTACTGGCTGTACCCGGCAGCATGGTATCTGGAGTTCGCATGGGCAGCGGCAGTGCTATGGAGAACAAAAGTGCCGCATACGGATGCGCGGATGCAGGTGGGAAAGCTTGCGGTTATCCTGATCTGTCTGTTGCCGACACTACAGCTTTTAAAAGTAAATTCCGGCATGTATCTGAATGTGAATCAGATCAACAACGGTTCCGGAATCACCGGTTATATCTCCTGGGAGAGCTGGTTTGCAGAGGACCTGATGCAGGAAATAGACGATGCTATCGGAAGGGACAAGAGTACCTACCGTGTGGCGCATCTGGGAATCAGTCCGGCTCCGTCCCTGATGCATGGTTTTTATACGGTGGATGGATATTCCAATAATTATCCATTGGAATATAAGCACCGCTTTCGAGAAGTTATTGCGGCAGAGCTGGAGAAAAATGAGGAAGTACGGGTATACTTTGACCTGTGGGGAAACCGGTGTTATCTATTCAACAGTATTACCGGTAATTATATGCAACTGAAAAAGGGCAATACCCTGGTGTATGAAGGGCTGGAGTTCGATATGGATGCATTACGGGAACTGGGATGTGAATACCTGTTCTCCGGCGCCGAGATCGGTGATGCCGAACGCATGGGTCTGGAGCTCGTGGGTTATTATGAAACGGACGACTCTTATTGGGGAATCTGGGTGTATGAACTGTGATGGCTGAACTGTTACCTTCACTTTCTTAAAATTTCATAAGATTTTTTACTGGAAGAGAAAAGTGTGTTATAGTAAGTCCAAATGGTTATAACAATAAAGTAATATACGTAACAATAGTAGAGACTGGTATATGAAAGACAGAATTTATATATGTCACACTTACTATCATGCATATGTGACGTTTTTGAAAGAGTTAAAAATACGGGCAGAGGCAGATCCTGCGAGGAAGGCGGGAACTGCTACTTTAGTGCTGTCCAAAATGTCCAACAATTTTGAAAATCTGAAGGCCCGGGTGGAGAGCACGGGCCTGTTTGAGGAAGTCCTGGAGTTCGATGAGAAGAGAGAGGACTTTTTCCCGGAGCTGGCAAAATACCGCCTGGATACCGGGAATTTCCTGGGGAATCTGAAGAACCGTATCCGTTTTACGCGGGAATATGCCAGACTGGAGGCACCTTACGTACCGGTGAACCTGAAGGAATACAAGGATATTTATGTCTATTGCGATTCCGACCCCATCGGGTATTATCTGAATCAGAATCATATCCGTTATCATGCAGTGGAGGATGGTCTGAACTGTCTGAAGAATTTCGATGCCGCCCGGTATGACAACAGAGGCCATTTTAAGCTCAAGGCCTTTTTATCCATGTATCTGAATCTGATCTTTGTACAGAACGGTTACGGCAAATACTGCATGGATATGGAGGTAAATGATATCTCGGCAATTCATTATCCCTGTCCAAGATACATTGAACAGCCGAGGAAAGAGCTGGTGGACCGCCTGACGGAGGCGGACAAGCAGCTGATCCTTCAGGCGTTTGTGAAAAATAAGGAAGAGCTGGAGCACCAGATTGCTGAAAGCAACAAGGTAGGGGATAAAATACTGATCCTTACGGATCCTCTGTGTACTTTGGATGTCAGAGAGATGATATTCCGGGACGTTATCAAAATGTACGAAAAAGAGGGAAGTATTTTTATTAAACCGCATCCCAGAGATGAACTGGATTACCGGAAATTGTTCCCGGAGTATCCGCAGTTCGATGCTACCGTGCCTATGGAAATGTTGAATTTTTTCCCGGGACTGAGGTTTAAAAAAGTAGTGGGAGTGCTGACGGAAGTGAAGGGGCTGCCCTTCGCAGAGGAAGCGGTGCGTCTGGGACCGGATTTCATGGATGCCTATGAAGATCCCCTGATCCACAGACAGAATGAACAGATCTGAGAAATGAAGAACCGGAGAACTGGAGAACTCTATGTTACAGATAATTAAGAAAATGAATGTCCTGCTGGACAAAAAACAGAAGAGAACCATGGTGGGGCTGATCATCCTCATGGTGATCAGCGCATTTTTACAGACCGCCGGTGTGGGTATGCTGGTGGAGGTCATGCAGATCGTCATTGATCCGGAGGCAGTACAGCACAGCCGGGTGGCGGAAGCCTGCTATGAGATCCTGGGAGTGCAGAGCTACCGGACCTTCTCGATTATTGTCATGGTACTGCTGATCCTGGTATTCGTAGTGAAGAATCTGTTTACTTATTTCCAGCAGAAGCTGACATTATCTTTCGTATACACGAACCAGTTCCGGACCTCGGAGCGCATGATGCGCAACTATCTGCGCCGCGGGTATGAATTTTATCTGAATGCGGATACTGCGGTGGTGCAGCGAAGCATCACTTCGGATGTAAACAATATGTATGCCCTGATCCTGGCACTTTTACAGCTGCTGTCCGATACGGTGGTATCGTTGTTCGTTATCAGTTACTGCTTTATCTCCAGCGGAACCATGACGATCCTGATGGCAGTGGTATTGCTTTCTCTCATGTGGCTGATCAAGAGAGTGCTGAAGCCTGTCATGTATAAGGCAGGTAAGGACAATCAGGACTATTACAGCGGTCTGTTCAAATGGATCTCCCAGACGGTACAGGGAATTAAGGAAGTGAAGATCTCCGGCAAGGAGCAGTATTTCGTATCCGAGTATCGCAAGTGCGGTAAGGTATATGTGGATGCCGTACAGCGTTACAGTCTGTATAATCAGGTGCCGAAGCTGCTGATCGAGACAGCCTGTGTAGCTACAATGGTGGGCTACATGATCTTCCTCGTGGCGACCGGAGTATCCACGGAAAATATGCTGACGGTGTTCGGAACCCTGGCAGCAGCGGCACTGGTACTGCTCCCCTGTGTGAACCGTATTAATAACCAGATCAATTCCATTGCTTATTTTGAACCCTTCTTCATGGGAGTCAGCGATAATTTACAGGATGAGATCAACGGACAGAATACGGATATGTCCTTTGCTACCGATGAAGAGGAGAAGCTGGATGTAAAGGACAGCATTGAGATGAAGGATATTACGTATGCGTATCCCAATACAGAGCGTCTGATCTTCGATCACGCGGATCTGAAGATCCCGGTAGGAGCTTCCGTGGGGATCGTGGGTACCTCCGGCGCCGGCAAAAGCACGGTGGTGGATATTCTGTTGGGACTGCTGGAGCCGAGTACGGGACATATCTACGCGGACAGCGTGGATGTGAAGGACCCCGGCAATTACCGGAAATGGCTGAAAAATATCGGCTACATCCCGCAGATGATCTTCATGCTGGACGATACCATCCGCAAAAATGTGGCATTCGGTGTGCCCGAGGATAAGATCGATGAAAACAGATTGTGGGAAGTATTGAAGGAAGCACAGCTGGATGAATTTATCAAGACGCTTCCGGAAGGCTTAGAGACCGGTATTGGCGAGCGGGGTATCCGTCTCTCCGGCGGACAGAGGCAGCGTATCGGTATTGCCAGAGCACTGTACAACGATCCTGAGGTGCTGATCCTGGATGAGGCAACTTCCGCACTGGATAATGATACGGAAGCCGCCATCATGGAATCCATCAACAGACTGCACGGCCGTAAGACACTGATCATTATCGCCCACAGATTACAGACCATCGAAAAATGTGACATTGTCTACCGGGTAGAAGACGGCAGGGCGAAAATCGAACGGGGAAGCCTATAAGCTATGAGTAAAAAATTGAGCATCATCGTACCCGTCTACAATATGGCGGCGGAGGGAAAACTGAATTATTGTCTGGACAGCCTGGTGGGACAGACCATCCGGGGAGTGTATGATTATGAGATTCTCTGCGTGGATGATGCTTCCACGGACGAATCCCTGGAGATCCTGTTAGATTATCAGAAACGTTATCCGGAACTGATCTGCGTGATTCCCAATGCGGTGAATTTGCGCCAGGGTGGTGCGAAGAATGTGGGACTAAAAAATGCAGAAGGCGAATGGATCGGCTTCATCGACAGTGACGACTGGGTATCTCCGGATTATTATGAGAAGCTTCTGAAAAAGGCGGAGGAGACCGGAGCGGATCTGGTGGGCTGCGATTACAGCCTGGTGGATCATCATACCTTTACCGTTGGCAAAGTCATTGTCAACAACACTCCGGAGCAGACCGGAGAACTCACGACGGAACAACACCGCAGCCTGTTCATGCGCCCGGGCAGTATGGTACTGAAGATTTATAAGCATAGTGTGATCCGGGAGAACCGGCTGGATTTTCCGGAACATATTTTTTATGAGGATAATTGTGCAGGACCTTTGTGGAGCCTGTATTTCCGGCATTTTGCGAGAGTGGAGGAGCCGCTTTACTATTATTATCAGCACGCGGTATCCACAGTGCATCATATTACGGAAGAAAAATGCAGGGATCGCATGAAGGCAGCTGAGCTTTTATACACGGAATGTGAGAGAAGAGGGTTCCTTACGGAATATTCACGGGAGATCGAGTATCGTTATACGGAACTGTATTATGTCATTACCCTGTTCTCTTATATAGGAGGGGTAACACATCCTAAGCTGGCTTTTATCAGACAGCTCCGCAAGGGTGTGGAAGAACGTTTCCCTGAATTTGCACAGAATCCCTACTATCTGGAGCGCACAGGGGCACCGGAACAGAAGCTGATCCGGATGCAGAGCAGATCGGATCTTTTATTTTTTGTTTACTATCGTATGAAACAGTGGATCTGGAAGAAAAGAGGTAATTTGTAATGCAGACAGCCGGTAAAGCAGTGGCGATCATAACCGCAAGGGGAGGGAGTAAACGGATCCCTCATAAAAATATCAAGGAATTCTGTGGAAAGCCGATCCTGGCGTATTCCATCGAAGCAGCACTGGCTTCGGGAGTATTTGACCGGGTAATGGTATCCACCGATGATGAAGAGATCGCAGAAGTCGCAAGAAAATATGGAGCAGAAGTTCCTTTCCTGCGCAGTGAGAAGACGGCAAATGATTATGCCACTACGAAAGATGTGCTGGAAGAAGTGCTGGCAGAATATGAAAAACGCGGGGAACATTTTGATACCTTGTGCTGTATCTATCCCACCGCTCCTTTTATTACACCTGACAGGCTGTCGGAGGCAATGCGCCTGTTGGAAGAAAAAAAGGGGGACACCCTGCTGCCGGTAGTACGTTTCAGCTTTCCGCCCCAACGCTGCGTGGTACAGGATGCGGAAGGGTATCTTAAGTTCAAATGGCCGGAGTATCGTAACAGCCGTTCCCAGGATCTGGAACCTTATTATCATGATGCGGGACAGTTCTACTGTCTGCGGGTGTCGTCTTTCCTGGCACAGCAGAATCTGATCATGGAGAAAACAGTACCCATGGAGCTTCCGGAGACAGAGGTGCAGGATATTGACAATGAAGAGGACTGGAAACTGGCAGAGATGAAATATCATATGCTGGGGAAGGCATGAGGATACAAAGTATGGGAGAAAAGGATCATATTAAGATCAAAATCGGAAACCGTCTGATCGGAAGCGGGGAACCGGCATATCTGATCGCGGAAATGTCAGCGAATCATGCGGGGAGTATTGAACGTGCAAAGGAGATCATTCATGCCGCCAAAGAAAGCGGTGCGGACTGTATCAAGATTCAGACATATACGCCGGATACCCTGACAATTGATTGCCACAACAAATATTTTCAGGTGAATAACGGTACCTGGGAGGGCGAGAATCTCTACAGCCTCTACGGTAAGGCATACACTCCGTGGGAGTGGCAGCCGCAGCTGAAGGCGGAGGCAGATAAGGTGGGAATCGACTTTTTGTCCACTCCCTTTGATAATACTGCAGTGGATTTCCTGGAGGATATGGGACTGGAATTCTACAAGATCGCCTCTTTTGAGATGATCGATCTGCCGCTGGTAGAGTACGTGGCATCGAAAGGAAAACCGATCATCATGTCTACCGGTATGGCTACGCTGGAGGAGATCCGGGAAGCTGTGGAGACGGTATATCACACCGGCAACAGACAGCTGGTGCTGTTAAAATGCTCCAGCGCTTATCCCGCAGACCCGGCGCAGATGTATCTGCGGACGATTACCGATATGCAGAAACGTTTCGACCTGCCCATTGGTCTGTCGGATCATTCCATGGGTTCCATGAGTGCTGTGACGGCGGTGGCCCTGGGGGCATCGGTTATTGAGAAGCATTTCTGCTTAAGCCGTGAGATCGAGAATCCGGATGCTTCGTTCTCCATGACACCGGAAGAATATAAGCAGATGGTGCAGGATATCCGTAATGTGGAGGCTGCCCTGGGAACACCGACCTACGGCGTGGAAAAACAGGAAGAGAGCAGCAGAGTGTTCCGCAGATCTATTTTTGCAGTGAAGGATATACCCGCAGGAGCAGAGCTTACGGAAGAAAATATCCGCATTATCCGTCCCGGTTACGGCATCAAACCCAAATACTGGAAAGATGTCCTGGGGATGCGGACGGATCATGCCATGGAGAGAGGAACGCCTATTACCTTTGATGCCCTGGAGAAGGGCAGTATTCTGTTCTTGACCAATAATACGAATACAGACGGTCTGTACCGGTGGCTGAAGGAGCAGGGAGAACAGGTATACCGGGTGGAGAATAAAGTAACGGCACAGATGATCGCACAGATGAAGCCTTCCCTGATGATCAGCTTCAATTACCGCCATATCATTCCACAGGAGGTGCTGGAGCTGATGCCCGGCAGAGTCATCAATCTTCATACCTCGTATCTGCCCTATAACCGCGGCTCTAGTCCGAACTTTTTCAGTTTCCTGGAGGATACGCCCAAGGGCGTGACCATTCACCTTATGAGTGCGGGACTGGATGAAGGGGATATTTTATGTCAGCGGGAACTGCATTTTGATGAAGAAAAGGAAACCTTTGCATCCACCTATGAGGCACTGCTTCAGGAGATAGAGAAATTATTCCGGGAGAACTGGCAGCAGATCAGGGAAGGAAGCATCCTACCCGTGAAGCAGGCAGGCCCCGTTACTTATCACAGAATGAAGGACCTGGATGCGATCCGGGAAAAGGTGGATTTTGACTGGAATATGAAGATTGGCGATTTTAAAAGAGCTTATGAAAAGGCAATGAGGAAGGACGAAAACAGCTGATGAAGGTATGGATCCGCGCAGACGGCAATGAGCAGATAGGAACCGGGCATGTGATGCGCTGCCTCGCTATTGCGGAGGCATTGGAGGCAGCAGGGGTATCGGTGTGTTTTGTCATGGCGGATGATGCAGCTGCGCAGCTGGTAAAAAGCAGAGGCAAAAAGGTAAGGATCCTCCATACACGGTATGACCGCATGGAGGAGGAACTGCCTGTATTGACAGCTGTCATGGAAGAAGAACATCCCGATATGCTGTTGATCGACAGCTATTATGTCTCGGATGCTTATCTGGAGCGGCTGACGGAGCAGGTGTGGACAGTCTATATCGATGATAAAAGCTTCCGCTCTTATCCGGTGAACATGATCATCAATTATAATATATATGGGGACAGAAGCCTGTATCATCCGGAGCCGGCATACAGTCTCATGGGAGCAGCTTATGCACCCCTCAGACCGGAATTTCGCAATGTGGAATATCCTGTAAGAGAACAGGCAGAAGCAGTTCTTCTGACTACCGGAGGAAGTGACCGCTATGATCTGGCGGGACAGATCCTGCGGGCAGTGCCGAAGGAGATACCTGTGGTATTCCATGTGGTCAGCGGAATTTTTAATCCGCATTATGATGCGCTGTGCCGTATGGCGCTTGCGGATGATAGAATCCGGGTGCACCGTAATGTAAGCCGGATGTCTGAGCTGATGAGGGAATGCGATATTGCCATAACGGCAGGTGGTTCTACCATGTATGAGCTTTCCGCCATCGGAGTTCCCATGATCAGTTTTTCGTTTGTAGATAATCAGGAGAAGATTGTAGAGACCTTTTATCAAAAGAAAATCACCTGTTACGGAGGAAATTACCTGACCGAAGGTGACCTTATGCCGGGGCGGATCGTGGAACATATGATGGAGCTGATGCAAAGCAGAGAACTGCGGGAACATTACAGCAGTCTGGAACGTCATCTGGTAGATGGAAATGGTGCCAGCAGGATCGCGGAGGAACTTTGCCGGGTTTATGAAGAAGATAGAATTTAGCAGAGTAAAAATGATATATAGTACGATTGCAGTCGTGATTTTCGTGGTACTGTTGGTGCTGTTCTTCCCGGGGGATCGTGAGTATCAGAGGATTCCCTACGATGTGGTGTTCTTGGGAGACAGTGTCTATGGACTGTGCCGGGATGAGACCTCAATTGCCGCCAAACTGCAGGAGAAGACAGGCCTGAAGTGTTATAACGGAGGACTGGGCGGAACGGTTTTGGGAAGAGCGGACGAAGAGAGAAGACTGGGATATACCAAGGATTCCCTGTCTGCGGCAGGACTGGTGAGATCTTTTGCGGTAAAGGATTTCGGTGTGCAGAAGACGATACGGATCCGGGAAGCTGCCACAGATTATTTTGAAGATACGCTGGGGGATCTGGGGCAGATCGATTTTGATGCGGTACAGATTTTGTTTATCGGATCCGGACTGAATGATTATCACGCAGGGAATCCTATTGCGTCCGTGACGGATCCGTATGATGAATATACGTATTGCGGAGCGATCCGCAGTATTGTAAAGGAACTGCGGGAGGCTTATCCGGATCTGCGGATCATATTTATCACGCCGCCGTATACCTGGTATACGATACCGGAGGTAACCTGTGAAGAGTACGATCTGGGAGGCGGTGTGCTGGAAGATTATGTCAATGCGGAGATTGGGATCTGTGAAGCACTGGATGTGGAAGTGATCGATATTTACCATGACTACTATCCTCATGACAACTGGGACGATCTGTATCTCTATACGGATGACGGATTGCATCCCAACGAAGCGGGGCGGGAGAAGATTGCCCAGACACTGGCGGACTACCTGAATCAGACGCTAGACGAGGAGTGACAGACGGATGAAGACACCGTGGGAATTTTTGAAAGAGAGCAAGACAAAAATAAAGACAGCCTGGAGGATCGCGTTCGTATCGGCGCTGGTGCTGGGATTACTGATCCATCTTCCGGTGATGCTGTCGGATATTCCGAATCATGACGGACTGAGCAGCATGTATTTTGACCAGAATATGATCACTTCCGGCCGCTGGTTTTTAACTGTTGCCTGTGGATTTTCTTCTTATTTTACCATACCCTGGGTGATCGGACTGATCGGACTGATATGGCTGGCACTTACGGCGGTGGTACTTACGGAAGTGCTGGAACTGACGGATCCGGTGACCATTACTGTGGTGAGCGGTCTGCTGGTATCTTTTCCGGCGCTGGCATCTACTTTTGCCTATGTGTTTACCATGGATGGTTACATGCTGGCGCTGTTCCTGGCAGTGCTGGCGGTTCTGTTTACGGCGAAATATCCCAGAGGCTATCTGGCCGGTGCAGTGTGTCTGGCATTCAGTATGGGAATCTATCAGGCGTACCTGCCTTTTACGATCCTGCTGTGTGTATATAAGATCCTGCTCTTTTTCATGGAGGAAAAAGGCTGGGAAAAAAAGGCAAAATATGTATGCCGTTATCTGGGGATGGGAATTGCCGGCGGAGTATTGTATTATGTGATCCTGCAGATCCTGTTGAAGCTGCAGGGCAGGGTGCTGGATACTTATCAGGGGATCAATTCCATGGAGCAGATGGGATCCGGCATGGGAATTCTGACAACCCTCAAGGGAATGTATGTGGATTTCCTGGCATTTACGGTTCACGGCAATGTTCTTGTGAACAATATTTTTTCACTGGCGGCCTGCATTATTTTAGTGGCAACGGTGGCATTTTTAGTGATCCGCAGTATGATTTGGAGAAAATGGTGGAAGAATCCGGCATTTTTCGTTATAATGATTCTGTTGGGCATCAGCATGCCGCTTCTGACCAATGTGATATTGCTCATTTCTCCGAACCTGACCTATCATCTGCTGATGCGATACCAGTGGGTATTGTATCTGATCCTTATGACGGCGTTCGCGGACCGGTATACCGCTGAGGAGAGTCGTACGGACGTGGTATTGCAATGGGCAGCATTGTGTGCGGCGGTGGTATTGGTGTTTGATTATGGAATTTCCGATAATATCGGATATTCCAATCTGGAGAAAAAGTACGAGAAGACGTATGCGTATTGTGTACGCCTGCTGGACCGGATCGAGCAGACTCCCGGATATTATCAGGGGATTCCCATTGCATTGGTGGGAGTCATCGGCTATGATGAATTCCCTACAACGGATATCACGGGGAAGGTCACGGACGGTATGATCGGACTCAGCGGAGATTACCTCATCTATAAGGGAGCGGATTATCAGGCATTTATGCAGAATTATCTGGGGGCAACCCTGAATTTCCTGGATCCCGATACGGTGGGTGAGATCTACATGACACAGGAATACATTGACATGGATACGTTCCCCGGACCGAATGCTACGAAGGTGGTGGATGGGATCCTTTATGTCAAGACAGAGAACTGCGGAAGGGATTAAGAAGATGTCTTTATTGTCAATTGTCTTACCGGCATATAACGAAGAACAAAATATTGCGAATACCGCGAAGGTACTGGGCGAATTGCTGGACCGACACGGGATAGATTATGAACTGGTGTTTATCAGCGACGGTTCCAAGGACGGCACGTTTGACCGGATCCAGGAAGAGGCAGCGAAGAATCCGAGAGTGCGGGGAGCGGAATTCTCCCGGAATTTCGGTAAGGAGGCCGGTATTTTTGCCGGACTGGAGCTGACCACGGGAGATGCCGTGATCGTAATGGATTGTGATCTGCAGCATCCGCCCGAGGTGATCCCTCAGATGTGGGAAAAATGGCAGCAGGGTGCCGAGATCGTGGAGGGCATCAAGTCTGACAGAGGGCGTGAGAGCCTGGGATATAAGCTGTCTGCAGGCCTGTTTTATAAGATCATGAGCAAGCTGATCAAAATGGATATGAATGCTTCCTCCGATTTTAAACTGCTGGACAGAAAGGTGGTCCGGGTCCTGTTGGAATTGCCGGAGCGCAATACCTTTTTCCGGGCACTGACCTTCTGGGCCGGATTTCAGACAGAGACCGTGGAATACGAAGTGCAGGAGAGACAGTACGGACAGAGTAAATGGTCCTTCTGGAGCCTGATGAAGTATGCCATCACCAATGCGACTTCCTTCAGTACCCTGCCGTTACAGCTGGTGACGATCATGGGAATGATATCCATATTTTTCAGCGTGGTACTGGCGATCCAGACACTGGTACGATATATCATGGGGACAGCTGTGGAAGGCTTCACCACCGTGATCCTGCTGATCCTGATCATCGGAGGATTCCTGATGCTGAGTCTGGGTATCATCGGACATTACATTGCCAGAATTTATGAAGAAGTCAAGGGAAGACCCAAATACATTATCAGTCATGTGACGGAAAACGTACCGGGCACAGCGGTGGGAAGCTGGAAGCGGGAGCGCAGGGAAAATTAGAACATAACCAAAGCATAGCAGAAAAGAGGATGCATTATGATAGATATTAAATTCAATGTACCGCCTTATGTGGACAAAGCAGCAGATTACATTCAGGAGTGTGTCAAAAATCAGAAGATCTGCGGAGACGGTGAGTATACGAAAAAATGTAACGCCTGGATCGAGGAGAGAACAGGAACCGGCAAATGTCTGCTGACCACTTCCTGTACGCATGCGACGGAGCTGGCAGCGCTTTTGTGTGATATCAGACCCGGAGATGAGGTGATCATGCCTTCTTATACGTTTGTGTCCACTGCGGATGCGTTCGTGCTCCGCGGCGCGATCCCGGTATTTGTGGATATCCGTCCGGATACCATGAACATTGATGAGACATTGATCGAGGATGCGATCACCGAGAAGACCAGAGCCATCGTACCGGTACATTATGCCGGAGTGGCGTGTGAGATGGATACCATCATGGATATTGCAAGGAGACACAATCTGAAGGTGGTAGAGGATGCCGCACAGGGCATTATGGCCACTTATAAGGGAAAGGCACTGGGAACCATCGGTGATTTCGGTGCTTACAGCTTCCATGAGACGAAGAACTACAGCATGGGAGAGGGAGGTGCTCTTCTGATCCGTGATCAAAAGGATGTGGAAGAAGCGGAGATCATCCGTGAAAAAGGAACCAACCGCAGCAAATTCTTCCGCGGTCAGATCGACAAATATACCTGGGTGAATTACGGATCCTCCTATCTGCCCAGTGATATGAATGCTGCCTATCTCTATGCACAGCTGGAGATCGCAGATGAGATCAATGAGGCCAGACTGGCCTGCTGGAACCGCTATTATGAGCAGTTGAAGCCGCTGAAGGATGCCGGGAAGATCGACCTGCCTACCGTACCGGAAGGCTGTGTACACAATGCCCATATGTTCTATATCAAGGCAAGAGACCTGGAGCAGAGGACACGGTTTATCAGCTATATGAAGGAGAACGGCGTGCTGGTCGTATTCCATTACATTCCGCTGCATACCGCTCCCGCAGGGCAGAAATTCGGACGCTTCCATGGGGAGGACCGTTATACCACCAGAGAGAGCGAACGTCTGGCCAGACTTCCCATGTATTACGGACTGACGCTGGATCAGGTAGACTACATCTGTGGTCTGATAAAAGATTTCTTTGAGTTAGAGGAGCAGTAGAATGCAGAAAGCACGCAGGGCGCTTGCGCAGATCGCAGGCAGATTTCTGTTCATAGGGATTTCGGTACAGATCGTACTGGGGATCTGTTGGATGATCAGAGCTTTTGGCATTTTCCCGGAGTTTGGGGACAGTTATCTGTGGCTGAGAGCGGCGGATACTCTTGTATGTGATGATTATATGGGGATCGGATACCCTCTTTTTCTGATGCTCGCAAAAGGGATAGAATCCATAAGTTCTATCCCTTATCCTTTTTTTGTGTACATGGTGCAGATCTTGTTCGCATTTTACAGTGGCGTCGTATTTTTAAGATCCTGTGGCATGACGAAGAAAGTGTGGCTGGTGTGGGGAAGCCTCGGACTTCTGACTTGCCCGTTTGCCCTGCAGTGTCATGTGGCGGTGCTGCCGAATTCTCCGGGATTTTCTTTCCTGCTACTGGAATTGTCGGTGCTTATGGGGATCCTGCGTCAGGATGCGGATGGCGATCCAGTAAAATTCCCTCTCCGACAGATGTTTACGGCCGGAGTCTGGTGGGCGCTTGGCACAGTGTTTGTCGTGGAGAACCTGTGGCTTGGCCTGGTGCCGCTTGCGGTGGTATGGGTTCTGCATCTGATCCGCGGCAGACAGCTGGGAAAACAGAGAGTGCTGGGAGAACTGGTGCTGCTGGCGGCAGTCGCGGGGATTTTATTCACGGCGGTATCTCTGTGGCAGACGCCCGGCAGTTATGGTAAGGCGGAGAATACGGTGAGTGCGGCAATGATGCGCAGATTTACCTGGTCTCATATGCGGGTGGAAAGAGAATACGACACCTGGCCGGAGGAATTGCGCAGTCTGTACAGCTGGGAGGAAATACAGCAGTCCGGGCGGTATGCGGGAACGATGCCGACGGATCTGCAGAAAAAGGCGGAAGAGGCACTTGGCGTTAGCGGCGCACAGCAGCTGTTCCGTAAGTACGCTGTTTATCATCTCAAGGCTTATTTTTCCGATAATATACACCAGATCGCATGGGACATGGCGGGATATGTCATGCCACCCGTGATGCTGCAGCTGTTGCTGGACGGCCGGGGGTATGATTCTTTTTCTGCCAGAAATGTGGATCTGATGATGACCGGAGCCCTGCAGCTGACCAATTTCCTGCTGAAATACAGCAGTGTGTGGTTCCTGCTGGGGAGTATTGCGGCACTGCTCGGCGCACTGGCCGGGAAAAAGCGTATCCGGTGGGAGGTCGTGTGTATGTGTGGCATAACGGCGCTTGGCATGGCAGTATGGTACACCATGCAGGATGCGGGATGCTGGGATTATAAAAACGGACTGCTCCCCGGAATGTTATGGCTGGTGGGAATGATCTCGGTGGCATATCATTGTCTGACACAGGAGGAATGATGACAGAACGCAGGAAAATGAAAAAACCGGAAAATGTCTGGTTCCTTTTGGGAGCACTGGCGGTGCTGGCAATGGGAATCCCTTATCTGATACTGGGGAAAGATGCTATATTTGTGTATCACGATCAGCTGGATGGAGAAGTGATCGCTTATCTGCTGCAGGCGAGACACCTGTGGGACGGCAGCGGTATTTTGCCGGAATTTATGAACGGCGCGTCGAGGACCGCTCTTACCATGCCGGCACCGGCCTGCGTATTGTTATACCGTCTGCTGCCTGCGGAGACGGCGCTTGCCTGCATGCAGGTGGCCGGGAGCTTTGTCGGATATGTCGGAATGTTCCTCCTGCTTTGGTGGGCAGCGGAAGATTCTGAAATATTAAGCGGGAGAAAAGGAACGGTAGGTTTCCTGGCGATGACGGTAGGTTGTATGTATGCCTATCTGCCCTTTTTGCCGGTGTACGGATTGTCGCAATACGGACTGCCGATGCTCCTGTATTGTGTGTTGCGGCTGTGGGAACGGGACAGATCTATTCGCGACCGGCTGCTGTATTATGCCTATGTAGTATTTTTCGGTGTAAATTCTTCTCTGGTACTGTCTGGATTTGCCGTACTGGGGATCTGGGCCGTATGGGAGATCATTGCAGCACTGCGCAGAAAGTTTTCGGCAGCACAGGGGATTGCATGGATTTTACTGCTTCTCACTTATCTGTTGGAGAACGGTGCTCTGTTTTGGCAGATCTTCGGCATGGGAGAGAGCACGGTTTCGCATAAGGCGGAGTATATGCTTACCGCGGTATCTTTTTGGGAACAATGGAAGACGAACCTGTTACAGGGCGGACAACACAGTGTGGATTACCACGGGTGGATCCTGCTCATAGCGGTATTTACGGTGATCGCCGTGATCCGAAGAAGGGCCGTTGACAGTAAAAGAATTTTCCGCTCGCTGGCAATCTCCTGCGGATGTATTGGATTTATAGCAACGGCGGCCGCACTGTGGGACAGCGGGATCGGTGTGAGCCTGCGCTCCGGCTGGGGAGCGTTGAAGGGATTTCAGGCCAACCGGGTTTTGTGGCTGAGCCCCTGCCTGTGGTATTTTGCGCTGGGATGCTGCCTTTTGCTGCTGCTGCGGCAGCTCTGCGAGAAACGGTGCGTGAGGAATGTGATCCTGTTCACAGTTACAATGATTCTCACCGTGACGACAGCGGAAGAAATTCTCCTTCAGAGCAATCTGAAACCGAATCTGCAAAAGACAGTGAACCGGGAGTACGGAGCCATGAGCTTCCGGGATTATTATGCCGTAGATGTACTGGATCAGGTGCAGGAATATATTTATGATAATTTCGGGGAGCGGCCGGAGGATTACAGAGTGGTCAGCTTAGGGATCGATCCGGCGGCGGCATTATATCATGGATTTTACTGCCTGGACGGATATTCCAATAATTATTCCCTGGAATATAAACACCGTTTCCGTAAGATCATAGCGCCGGAGCTTGCCAAGAGCGAGTACCTCGAGGATAATTTTGACCACTGGGGGAACCGCTGTTATCTGTTCAGTGCGGAATGCCCCGGATATTATACGATTCAAAAGGGTGGATTCTATTTTCAGAACTATGAGATCGACACGGAACGCCTGAGAGAACTGGGAGGCACTTATCTGCTGTCGGCAGCGTATATCGATCATAGCGAGAATACGGGACTGGAACCGGTGAGAGAGGAAGCGTTTGAGACAGAGGACAGTTATTACCGCATCTATCTCTATCGGATCATGGAAAAATAGTCCGGCGACAAAATAGATTCGCGATTCCTCCGACGAAAGGAATCGTCTGCGGAACGGAGATTAGCATGAAGGAAAGCAACAGATGGAAAAAAATCCTGCCGGAGCTTCTGGCAGTTATCTTATGTCTGGGGATCATGTGCGTGGGAGTCAGCTTTAAGGAAGGTTATCACATGGATGAACTCTTAAGCTTTGAGCTGGCCAATGCCAGATACAATCCCTGGATCGTACCCACACAGCCGGAGGGACGACTGGCGAAGTTTGTGAGGGAGGAAATTCAGGGAGACAGCTTCCCGGAGACAGTGGCCAATCTGACGGACACGGTAAAGGATGTGCTTCAGAACCGGGGGAACAGTAAGCTTCTGTCGTATAAAGCGGATGTTTATGAGGAGCCGGTATGGATCTCGGCGGAGCAGTTCCGGGATTATGTTACCGTGGACGGTGAAGATGCCTTTGATTATCTGTCGGTCTATTTTAATGTGAAAGATGACAATCATCCGCCGGTACATTTTATGCTGCTGCATACCATGAGTTCCCTGTTCGGTGGGATGCTGTCACCGTGGCTGGGATGTTTCATCAACCTGGTATGCCTGGGCATCACGTTGTGGCTGTTACTGCGACTGGGCAGACAGCTTGCGGATATTTTTTCCATGCGGGAAAGGGGCAGACAGCTGGGAATTCTGGCAGTGCTGCTGTATGGATTCAGTACGGGAGCACTGGCAACGGTACTGCTGATCCGGATGTACGGACTGTTGTCCTGTCTGTGTGTGGCGTTGCTTTCTGTGCATGTGGAGAAGTGGAAGGATCATGGATTCGACCGGAAAAATAAAGGCCTGATCGCTGTTACGGTACTGGGATTTTTAACACAGTATTTTTTCCTGTTTTATTGTATCCTTCTGGCAGCGGTTACGGCAGCCGGACTGTTGTGCGGTAAGAGAACGAGAGAACTGTGGATCTATATCCGTTCAATGATCCTGGCGGCAGTGATCGGTCTTGCGCTGTTTCCTTTTGCGGTAGCGGATGTATTTTCCAGTGGAAGAGGCACCGAGGCGCTGGATAATCTGGCTTCCGGGTTCTCCGGTTACGGGGCGAGACTTCTAAGCTTTGGTAACATTGTGGCCGACCGGACGGTAGGTGGACCGTTACTTGCTGCGGCATGTCTCGCAGGAGTGGTTCTGGCGGTGACTGCAGGCTGGCATAAATATCAGGAATATCGGGAATATCGCAGGGACGGGGCTGAGAAGGCAGGACAGAATGTGGGACCGAATGCGGGATCGAATGCGGGAATCCTGAGTCTGCTGATCGTACCGGTGATCGGTTATTTTCTGCTGGCATCCAGAATGTCACCTTATCTTGTGGATCGTTATGTGATGCCGTTGTTTCCGCTGGCTGCGTTATTACTGGCACTGTTATTGTGTTACCTGGGCAAGAAGCTTTCGGAGGTATGCGGATGGACAGAACGGGCAACGGGAATCTGCCTGATCGTATGGATCGTGGCGGTGCAGGGACTGCGGCTGGCCGGCTATGATGGGGAATATCTCTATCGGGGATACGGACAGCAGGAACAATTGGCGGAGGAATATGCGCTTCTTCCCTGTATCTGTGTCTATGCGGGAGTCGGATATTATGAGAATCTTCCGGAATTCATGCATTATGACAGCACTCTGTTAGTGACGGCAGAGGAACTGGCGGATCGTAAGGATGTAGCGTCGGTACAGTCCCTGGACCGGGTTGCGGTACTGATCAAACCCGGAGTGGAAGAGAGCTCAGTGATCTCCGTAATGCAGGAAAAATACGGCCTGGAACCGGAGGAAGCATTGCTTTCCGAAGGGGTACACGGCGATAAGATCTATTTGTTTGTAAAAACATCTGAAAACGTAAAACGAGAGTAAAGCTTGGAAATGAGAAATATGTTCATGACGTTTTGAGCCTGAATGAAGCGAAAGGAATGAATATAAAAATGATCGTAGTTCGTCTGATATGGCTGGCGGTACTGACGCTGGCACTTCCCATGTGGGTGGGCCACTGTTTCGCAGCTGTGGATAAATCTCATAAAAATGCAGTATTCCTGTGGATAAGCGGACAGATGTTACTCTGGGCCGGATTTCAGGTGATCTGTGTTCCGGTGATCCTTTTGGAGGGGCGATTTCGGCATGTTATGATCGGATATTCGGTATACCTTCTGGTATTACTTGTGCTGGCAACGGTATTTTGGTTCCGGAATCCCCGGGGACTGCGTCCGGTGCGGCAGGAGAAGACAGCGAAGTCAGAGAAGGCAGAGGTTCTGCTCTGGGTGATTTTTGCTGTGCTATTATTGATACAGCTAGTGCTGGCGGTCGTGATGGTATATGGGGACGGCGATGATGCTTATTATGTGGCAATCTCCACGGCGGCACAGGAATCCGGGAAAATGTACCAGAAGATTCCTTATACCGGCATGAATACCGAACTGGATGTGCGGCACGGACTGGCACCTTTTCCCATCTGGATCGCATGGCTGGCGCGGATGACCGGGATTTCCACGGTAGTGGTGGCCAAAACATTGCTGCCGGTGGTACTGATCTCTATGACATATGGCGTATTTTATCTGCTGGGAAGCAGGATCCTGTTTTCCGGGCAATCGGTTCCGCTGTTTCTGATCTGCACGGAAGTGCTGGTAATGTTCGGCGATTATTCTTTTTATACCGTGGAGAATTTCATGATCGCAAGAAGCAGACAGGGAAAGGCGGCTTTGGGAAGTATTTTGATCCCAATGATCTTCTTCCTGCTGCTTTGGCTGTTCCGCAGACTGCAGGAGGAGAAAAAGATCACAGTCGGATTCTGGATGCTGTTGGGAGCGGTGATGATTTCCTGTTGCCTGGCAAGTACCATGGGAGCGTTGCTGGCCTGTATGCTGATGGGAGTGGCCGGGATCTGCGGAGCTGTCTGCTATAAGAGATTTCGGTTATTGCTGCCCCTCGCCGCCTGTTGCATTCCCTGTGTGATCTATGCGGGAATGTATCTGCTGCTGGGATAAGATATTATACGAGGGAGGATGGAAATGGAAGCGTTGAAGCTGTTTCAGGAATATATGGGAACGGGACTGATCATGATCTGGTTCCTGGTGAGCCTGTTATATCTGTGGGTGACAGAGAAGAGAAAACCTATCCGTATCCTGTTTGTCTATGTACCATTGGTATTGTTGCTGGTCTTCTTCAATCCGCTGGTTGCGAAGATCATATCCGGACTGGCGGATGGAGAAATCTATTACCGGATTCTGTGGCTTCTGCCGGTGACACCGGTGGTTGCGTTCACTGCGGTCAGTCTCTGTGGAAAGCTGAGGGGATATCTGAAATATGTGGGGATAACAGCCGCACTGATCCTGTTTATGCTGTCTGGAAGCCTGATCTACCGCAATCCCTATTTTCAAAAAGCAGAGAATGTCTATCATGTACCCCAGAGTGTAGTGGATATCTGTGATGCCATTGAAGTCCCGGGCCGGGAGGTCATGGCAGTGTTCCCCGGGGAGCTTTTACAGTATGTCCGCCAGTACAGCAATCTGGTGTGTATGCCTTATGGCCGCGATATTGTCGTAAGCAAGTGGACGGTACAGAACGATCTCTACGATGTCATGGAGCAGGAGACCATAGATGTCAGCGAACTGGCGACACTGGCCCGCGAAGAGCAATGTGCGTATATTATCCTGCCGGAGACGAAGACACTGGTCGGGAAACTGGAAGACCTGGAATATGAAGAGTTCGGGAGAATGCACGGATACGTCATCTATAAAGATGCTACCGTGGATCTGTATTACTTTATGAAATAAATTGAGAGTTAGTGAAATACATTGGCAAAATCCACGAACTCCCGGAGCATGCGATACACATGTCTCGATGTAAGGTCTCCGGATGTGAATTTTCTACGAAAAGTGATGAGTGGTTCTCGTCATGACGGGGCCGCCTACAGTCGACATCCATGTCGACAATCGGCTGACGCGGACATCGTGTCCGCTTTCCCCCTGTCTTTCAGCACTTTTCTAGAAAATATCAACATCCTCCGACAAACATCTTCGACATGGCACCGCATACTCCGGGAGTTCTGCGTTTTGGAAAGCTTTCAAAAAGCCAGTAGCCCCGGCTGGGTATAAGAATAAGCAGTGCCGTAAGCAGACGTCGGTACTTAGCGGTCGTATTGTGACCGCTTATGTACCGCTACGCTCTGCGACAGAGCGCGAGCGTGCCGCGTTTCTTATACCCTGCCAAGGGCTACGGGAATTAGATACAATTTTCTTCGCTAACTCTCAATTTACCACGCAAAAACCGCTGCAGGCTTACGCCCACAGCGGTTTTATTTCTCTCAGCTTACTGCTGAGCCACATCCTTCATGGAGAAGCTGATTCTTCCCATCTTATCCTTGCCCAGGCATACTACTGTTACTACATCTCCCAGGGTCAGGACATCTTCTACACGGTTGATTCTCTCCTTAGCGATCTTGGAGATGTGTACCATGCCTTCCTTACCGGGTGCGAACTCGATGAATGCACCGAATTCCTTGATGCTTACTACCTTGCCCTTGAAGATCTGACCTTCTTCGAAGTCAGTTGTGATGATCTTCACCATCTCCAGAGCCTTATCCATCATTTCCTTATCGGTACCGCAGATAGATACCTTACCGTCATCGGTGATATCGATCTTCACACCGGTACGTGCAATGATCTCATTGATGGTCTTACCACGCTGACCTACTACATCACCGATTCTGTCGGGATCGATCTGAATGGAGATGATCTTGGGAGCGTACTTGCCAACCTCTGTTCTGGGAGCAGAGATTGCAGGCTTCATGCAGGTATCCATGATGAACAGTCTTGCATCACGGCATCTTGCGATAGCGCCTTCTACGATAGGTCTGGTCAGACCGTGGATCTTAATATCCATCTGAATAGCGGTAATACCTTCGGTAGTACCGGTTACCTTAAAGTCCATATCTCCGAAGAAGTCTTCCAGTCCCTGGATATCGGTCAACAGTACGAAATCGTCATCGGTCTCGCCGGTTACCAGACCACAGGAGATACCTGCTACCATCTTCTTGATGGGTACGCCTGCTGCCATCAGGGACATGCAGGAAGCACAGGTGGAAGCCATGGAGGTGGATCCGTTGGATTCAAATGTCTCAGATACGGTACGAATTGCATAAGGGAACTCGTCCTCACTGGGCAGTACGGGGATCAGGGCTCTCTCAGCCAGAGCACCGTGACCGATCTCACGTCTTCCGGGTCCGCGGGAAGGCTTGGTCTCACCTACGGAATAGGAAGGGAAGTTATAATGATGCATATATCTCTTGCTTACTTCGTTCTCATCCAGACCATCGATCTTCTGCTGCTCGGACAGAGGTGCCAGAGTACATACATTACAGATCTGGGTCTGTCCACGGGTGAACATAGCGGAACCATGTACACGGGGGATGATATCTACCTCTGCTGCCAGAGGACGGATCTGGGTGATCGCACGGCCATCGGGACGCTTGTGATCCTTCAGGATCATCTTACGAACAGTCTTCTTCTCATACTGATATACAGCCTCACCTAAGATAGCCAGCCACTCTTCGTTCTCAGCGAAAGCCTCAGTCAGCTTGTCGGTGATCACGCGGATGTTCTCCTCACGGGTCTGCTTGTCATCGGTAAATACTGCCTCTTCCATCTCCGCAGGAGATACGATCTCCTTCATAGCCTCGAACATTTCAGCGGGAACAGCACAGCTGGTGTACTCGTGCTTCTTCTTGCCGACTTCTGCTACAATCTTGTCAATGAAAGCGATGATGGTCTGGTTCACTTCGTGAGCCTTGTAGATAGCTTCGATCATGGTAGCCTCAGGAATCTCATTAGCACCTGCTTCGATCATGATCACTTTCTCTCTGGTAGAAGCAACGGTCAGGTTCAGATCACCCTTCTTCCACTGCTCCTGGCTGGGATTGATGATGAATTCGCCATCAATCATGCCTACCTGGGTCATAGCGCAGGGACCATCAAAAGGAATATCAGAAATGCAGGTAGCGATAGCAGCACCGATCATTGCTACCAGCTCGGGACGACACTCGGGATCTACGCTCATTACCATGTTGTTCAGGGTTACGTCGTTACGGTAATCCTTGGGGAACAGGGGACGCATAGGTCTGTCGATGACACGGCTGGTCAGAATAGCATTCTCGCTTGCCTTGCCCTCTCTCTTATTGAAGCCGCCGGGGATCTTACCCACAGCGTACATTTTCTCTTCGTACTCTACACTCAGAGGGAAGAAATCGATACCGTCTCTGGGCTTCTCGGAAGCGGTTGCGGTACAGAGAACAGTGGTATCACCATAGTGCATGAATGCACATCCGTTTGCCTGCTTACCTACACGGTTGATATCAACCACCAGAGGTCTGCCTGCAAGATCCATCTTGTAACTTTGATACATAAATTCCTCCTATCCATCGTACGTGACTTTATCTTTTGTGTTCCTCATGGGACACTCTTATCACTCTACGATATAAATAATTTAATAAATATTTCCACGGTCTGGAGGATTACCGAAACTACTGAAAAATTCATGTTGTTGTTCCCAACATACCCTTTTCAGCGGTCTCGGGGCTCACTTCCATACCGCTTGTTACCCAAAGCAATGACAGAGTATCTGCCATCACATACACAGAGAAAGCGGAGCGCCGATGTAATCGGCAGACCCCGCTCACCAGTCAGCATTATTTTCTTAAGCCAAGCTTCTCGATTAATGCACGATATCTCTCGATATCCTTCTTCTTCAGGTAATCCAGAAGACCACGTCTCTGACCTACCATCTTCAGCATACCACGACGAGAATGATGATCCTTAGGGTTCTCCTTCAGATGATCGGTAAGCTCCTGGATTCTTGCAGTCAGGACTGCTACCTGTACCTCAGGTGAACCGGTGTCACCGGGGGTTCTTGCATACTCGTTCATGATGGCTGTTTTCTTTTCCTTAGAAATCATTTCTTTTTCCTCCTGTTTTTTAAACGCCTGATACTAAGACTAAGGTCGGAGTGTCCGTAATCTGAGCATCGGCTAATCATACTGTTTCAATATAGCACAATAATCTTCTGTTGTAAATACACTTTTTATTTTCTGGCAGCACGTTTCTGTACTTTTTCTTCATACATCAGGCTGTCAGCCTGTTTTACATAATCTGCAAAGGTCAGATTGCTGTCCGGATCTGTCACTACCGTTCCGATACTCATGGTCAGCGGGAATGGTAGCTTCTGTGCTTTTCCTTCCGCCTCCAGTGTTCTGCGGATCCGACAAACCAGATCTCTCGAGGCTTCATCGGACTGATACGTCTGTACCACGACGAATTCATCGCCGCCGGTCCTGGCAGGCACCGCATCACGGCTGCTGCACTGCATCAATGCCCTGGCCGCCGCACAGATGGCCATATCGCCATATTCATGGCCGAACGTATCATTGATATATTTCAGCCTGTCCAGATCGACAAACAGGATCAACAGTCTGCGACCATTCCGTCTCGAGATCCGGAACGCTTTCTCTCCCAACTGTTGGTATCCCATCCGATTATACATACCGGTCAGGGTATCCATGATATACAGCGAGGATAATTTTTTATTCATATATGCGAGCATTTCTTTTTTATGAAGATTCTCCATGGAACGGGTCAATGCGTTCATGATCTGGAACAAGTACTGCTTCTCCATAAGATAGACCGCATTACGGATGACCACATACCCCACCGTGCGCTCTCCGAAATGCAGCGGCAGGAACAGAAAATCCTTTCCCGGCTTCGGATAGTCAAATGTGGGGAAGATTCCGTCCACTTCCTGTCTGTCCAGATCCAGTCTCTGGTCTCTCTCATAGGCAAAGGTCATCTGCATCTTCCTCGGATAACCGTGTACATAAAAACCTTCGTCCGAAGGTGCCGCATCCAGGTGAATACTTTTTTCCGCCTCTTTTTTATAAGCGTTCAGATGATCATCCAGTACAAGATACATAGCATCGCATTTCAGGGAAGGAATGCATTGAGGGATACAATACATCATCTCCTCCACCGTATTGCACTGCATCATTTCCGCTTCCATGGAGAGTACTTCCTCATCGAATTCTTCGCTCTCCACACCGTACATGATCTGATCCTTCAGATGCGCTCTCGCATCCCGGCTGCTGCCCTTTCCACAGCCACAGCTCTCCTGCCACAGCATTTCCGTTTCGGTGAAGTTGTATTTGGGTACATTCTCTCCTGCCCAGAGCCGCAGGAGTATATCCATCCCCTGGTAAGCAGCTTCTTCCCGGATATGTCCCACAGTTGTAATGCTGGGTGTGTAGAAGCCAGCCTTGTCAAAATTATCAAATCCGGTGATACGGAAATCGTCCGGTGCATGAAATCCCATCTGTGCTGCCGCTTCGCATACAGCAACCGCAACATTGTCATTAATACAGATCACAGCGTCCGGGAGCTCCTTGTGCCGGTCCCATAGATGTTTATACCCTTCCAGTCCGCTCTTATAATCAAAGGAACCGTACCAGATATCATCCTTATGAATCTTAATCTTATGTTCTTTGGCATAATCCAGCATGCCCTGCAGGCGGCAGCTGCTTTCATAATTGTTCTGAGCTCCCACTAACAGCCAGAACTTTTTACAGTCATGCACCTCATGAAGATGTGCGATGACCTGCTTCATGGCCGAATAATTATCGATCCCCACATAATAAAAATCTCCCAGTTCATTGGCAATGGATACCACAGGCCGTCCCGATCGCTTTGCATTGCTGATCACATCCGCAAGCACCGCAGGAGAACTGATATTATTTAATTCCAGAATAATCCCGTCAAAATCGGACAGGTTCGGCAAATTATAAATATTGTACTCTGCCTTGTTGTATCCGGCATCCCGGCTCCAGTTACCCGTACTATTGAAAATGTACAGGTTGACATCCTCCCCGGTCTCCCGGATCCTCTGCAGGATTCCCGCCGGTAAGGCATATGTGAACAAACGTCTCCAACCGTCCGTGATCAAAGCTACTTTGCGCATACCCATCACCCAATTCGTTTCATTATATTTGCTGCTGTACCCATTCCGGCACCTTCTTAGACATATAAAAATAGTATCACAGTTCCCATGGAAACGCAATTATAAAAGCATCCTTCCAAATGCCAAAAAGGCATTGCCCGCCACCAGACGTTGCAATGCCTTTACACTTTAAATTCTATCCTATATCAATCCCGAATCATATCAATCCTGAATCACGCGGACACATTTCACGGGAGTACGGTATTTATAGCTGCTGATCTTGATACCGGTCTTCGGACTGCTGGCATGGATGACCTGTCCTCCGCCGATATAAATTGCTACATGGTTGATGTTACCTTTACCGTTACCGTAGAATATCAGATCTCCGGGCTTTAAATCCGAAGCGCTGATCTTCGTTCCTTCATTCGCCTGCGCTCTGGAAGAATGGCTCAGGGCAATACCGTATTTTTTGAACACTGCCAGTACAAAACCGGAGCAGTCGGCACCCTTGGTCAGGCTGGTCCCTCCCCAGACGTAAGGGTTACCCACGAACTGTTTTGCGTATTCCACCAGGTCTACGCGCACATCGGATACGCCCTGACCGTAGAGCAGCTCCGTCATGGTAATGGCAGTATCCAGCTTCTCCTCCACTGTGACAAATTCCTGGGACACATAAGCATCCTCGCCATCGATGGAGATCTTCACCCAGCCGTCGGCACCGGTCTCCACATATTCCATTTCCTCGCCCTGTCCTACCTGCGTCACGATGTCGCTGGAGGTGTTGGGTTCCTGGCGTACATTCAGTCCGTCCGTATTGGCAATTGCCACCGTATGTACCAGCTGTGCCGCACGGATCGTAGCCTCCGGTCCTGTGTGTAAGAACTCCCGGCTTACATAGCCTTCCACTTCACCGGACTTGATATGGCACCAGCCGTCCTTCGTCTCGATGACTTCACATGCAGCATCCTTGGGCAGCTTACCCACCAGCTTACCGTCTGTAGAGGGCACTGCTCTGATATTCAGATTGCCGGACTCTACATTGGCTACACCGATATTCGTATATCCCCAGGAAGCTCCCTGCGCATCCTGGGCGATCTGAATGTATTCTTCCAGGGAACGTTCCATTTCCAAAACCGACGCCACACCACCGGATGCCATCAGAACGCTGCTTTCTGCCGCCGATGCCGGCATCGGAGATGCCAGTACACAAAGTGCCATTCCCATTGCAATTATTCTTATCTGTCTGTTTTTCTTATTTTTTATCATAAAAACCTTTCAGTTAAATTCCTTTTACGAATTTGTTACAAATTTATTACATCACGATATTGATTATAGCCTCCACCTCTTACTATGTCAACCCATTCCGGACATTTCCTATATCTTCCTTTCGCTCTTATAGCTTCCCTAACTATCCCCCTCGATCTCCCTGCCTTCTCTTCCCGCCTGCTCGATCAGCGTCTTCTCCACATCGGTCTCATAATTTTTAATAGACACTTCCACGGGTGTCGGATCCTTCGTCAACCGCCTGCCTCCGATATGATTGAAGAACACAATGATACCTGCCGCCAGTCCCACAGAATATGCCACTTCCAGCGTATTAATTCCTCCGGGTTCCGCACCCATGCACATCCGGTACACCCCGGTAAATACTTCGTTGATCCCCACATCATTATGGTATGCCATAATAGTAAATGCCGTCCCGAAGAAGCTGATCAGGCACACGAACGCAGCCTTACTCCGCTGCCGCCAGCCTTTGTACCGATCCACACTGATCCATTCCACCAGTACATCTGTCTCTCCTACCACCTGCACATCTATTTCCGGACAGAGCTCCTCCATGAGACGCACCAGCTTCAGGCAGCTGATCACGCAGCGCTTTTCCCCTTCTTTCGGAAAATGGCAGACCTTGATGGCATTTAATTTTGCCGACAGTACTTTGTCCCGGCAACGGACCTCCGCTACATCCTTCAGAAATACATCCTGTGCCTGAACCTCCGCATTTCTGTCACATTTCAGATAAACCAACTGCTGTTTCATACTTATTGCACCGTCCTGTAAAATTCTGTTGCAAAATACAGCAGGGAACCGCATAATTTCCCCGCAGCCATACCTAAGATCGCCCATCCCAGACCATGCCGGAACGAAATTCTTCTCGCAAAAATAGGAATACTGTCCAGCATCTCCGCGATAGCCAGTGCCAGGCATCCGATAAACATCCCGGAAAATAATCCGAAGACTGCCTGTGCCGCTACCCCCGTTGCCATCCACAGCCTCATTTTCTCCGGAAACCGCTCCTGCAAAAAGCTCCCCCACTGACTGTATTCCGGAAAAACAGTAGCGAAACACCCTGCCAGCGTCCCGAAGATCACCATTTCTTCATACAACAATACATAACGGGCCGTGTGCGTTTTCCCTGCGAATCTTGGGATCAGTCCCACCGCCACCAACACCGTGAACACTCCCGCCGCCGACAGCAGACCGTAACTGGCTCCTGCTGCTATAAGCAATAATTGTCTGATCAGCATTCCCGTTCCCCTTTCGTAAAGTTTCGCTTCCGGCAGTTAGCGACCTTTCTTCAAAGAATCTCCTTCTGCACAAAATAGAATATCCCAAAAGCAAAAATCCTATGCGGATGGCATTTTCTTCAGGAGTGTGCTATACTACGTTTATATGTTTTTATTTACGCTGATTTCTGCAACGATCCGTAACCTGCCAGCGTCATTGGATCATTGAAACAATATGAAATGCTTAATGCATCATCATTATTTAGCTGAAAAAATAATTATTGTGAGGGTTATAGAACATGAATACAACAGATAATAAGGAAAATAATATAGAAATAAAGACCGAAGCGCTTCCTGCAAAAAAAGTCTCCGCTTCCGAGACTCACCAGCTGCATGTGGTGATTCATCCGGATATCAACGGCTTCGGCAGACTGTTCGGTGGAAGACTTTTGGAATGGATCGACGAAGTTGCCGGTGCCACCGCGAGACGCCATTGCGGCAGAGATGCCACTACTGTAGCCATCGATAACCTGTATTTCAAATCCGGTGCCTATCTGAATGACATTATTGTGCTGATTGGTAAAGTCACCCATGTGGGACATACTTCCATGGAAGTCCGTGTGGATACCTACCGTGAGGAGCAGGACGGCACGAGACACCCCATCAACCGGGCTTATTTTGTCATGGTAGCTATGGGAGACAATGGAAAACCCACCCCGGTTCCCGGCCTGATCTTAGAGAACGACGGGGAACGCATGGAGTGGGATAATGCCATTAAGAGAAGAGAGTTAAGATTAGTTCGTAAAAAAGAAGGATTCTAACCTCTTTTATTCCAGCATAATGCGGATTATACTGCATCTCATTTTAATAATACTAATTATTTTATTTATATCTTCCCTTGGGTCAGAAAAAGAAATTAACTTGCTATCCGGAGTAATTCTGTCATTCCACCTCCGGATAGTATCCACGGTAATATTTTTTGTATTAGCTCCTTCTTTAGATATATCTTCATATATCTCTTCGTAATATACCTGCTGACAGGTTAATATCATATATCTTTCAAAACTTAACCCATTAGGATCCGGATTCCATTTTTTCCAATTGCTTTTTAATACCTGTAAGTATAAATCCCATCGTTCGTCTAACGATTTATGTAACTTTTGTCCATCAATATAACTACCGCCAGCTAATGGGAACCAGGGAATGGGAGTCATATTACCGATCGTATGATATATCGCCTTTACATTCTCTCCTAATTCAGCGTCCAATTCTTTGAACAGCCCACAACTATATTTTTTACCTTTTATACTCGGATTGTTCATAATATCAAAGTGAAATATCATTTCCACTTCTCCGGATTTCCACTTAAAGTAACTTCCGGTCATTGGTTTCTCACTGTTTTTCATCACTTTTGTCCATATTCCATGGCATAAGTAACTTGCCTCTACGTCGCATCCGTTATTTCTGGATTCATCACCCGATATCGGCTTATAAACATTTTGTTCCTTTTTAAATTCTTCTACCCCTTCATCCACAGCTCTATAGTACTTTTGAGGTATTGTTCCTTTTTGTGCTTTATAATCAACATATGACATCTTTCTCTTTATCTCCGAATTGCTCTTCCAAAAACAACGCTCCATCCATTTTATCTTCGGCAGAAATTATATCCTATCCCATTCTTTATTTTAATTTGTATTTCAAGTATTCCTCTTCTAGTTTTTTGAAATTGCAACACGTGTAATTTAATTGATGATTCTTATTACATCCAATTCGGTATACAGCTTCTGCCTTCTTGTAAATATCATTAACATGATGGCGGCAGTACTCGTATTCCGCTGCTAAAATATTCGCATAATTTTGGTCCTCCTTTGCTATTTGCTTAAAGTTTTTCTCTATCAGGACCTCATCATATGCTGGCAGCATAAATGAAAAACGAATCGATGAAATCGGCGTTCCTTTATCATATATGAGCATGCTTGTCTGAAATTTTTTTACAGTGTGTGATATGGGCGCATAATACTTGACCCCTTTAATCTCAAAAACAATACCACAAACAAATTTATTGTTTGTATTATAATGAATATTTGGAATTTGTCTGTCGATTGTTTGCAGGTATTTTACATAGTCTTCAGCGATATCGTAGAATTTCAACATATTTCCCCCTTATTGTATAAAAAAAGAGCGAAGGTATATTGTCCTCGCTCTTTGCATTAAACTTTCACCTTTTCGGTAGTGAAACACCTTGCATTAAACCCTTCTGTTACGGTCGAAGAATACCTAGCATTAAGCCCTAACTTATTGGTGTCAGAAACCAAGCATTAAAGATATGATTCTTTATCTAACTATATTATAAGCATTTGCCTGTGATATTGTCAACAGACAACCATACTAAATTCATTATCTTTCGTATGAACCTTTTCTACTATAAGCCCCTCTTGTCATTAGAAGTCCCCAAACCAGATATTCAGATCCACTTCTTCATTGATGCCGTCCACGGCACCTTTTTCACTGTACTGCCATACTTTATACGCATACGGATAGTACAGATCATCATTATAATAAGCGAACCACTTATCGTACTGCTCCAGCTGTCCCAGATCCAGCATCAGCGTGCTCATCTCCATGTTGTGATAGATCATGGGCTTGTAGCCGGCATCCTGAACAGTCTGACAGAACAGTGCGGTCAGACGGGTTCTCTCTTCCACACTCAGAGCGTTGGCGCGCCCCTTGCCGCCGCTGACTTTTTCCACGTCGTAAACGATGGGAAGTTCAACATTGTAAGGTTTTACCTTCTCTAATACCAGATTCGCCTCTTCCAACAGTTCTGCATCCGTGATCGCCTGGGAATAGAAGTAGACACCTACTTTGATGCCTGCCTGCAGGGCGCCCTTGATATTCTGTTCGAAATATTCATCTTCTACTAACTTACCCTCGGTACCGTATCCTCTGAGTCCCACACGGATAAAAGCGAATTCTACGCCATCCGCAGCGACTTTCGCCCAGTCGATATTGCCCTGATGCTTGGAGACGTCGATTCCCTTGTGGGATACCACCTGACCATCCTGCATATACTGCACTTCGCCATCCTCCAAAATGTTCAGGTTCTCCAATGCATAGTCATTTTTCTGCAAGTCGTCACGAATGGGAACAAAATTAAAAGTTCCGTTGCTCACTACCACCAGTTCATCCGGATAGTAGGGACGTAAAGTCTCTACCATGGTGGTACCGGAGGTCAGGCCATCACGGATCCCGGAGAGGATCTTGTTCTCTTCCTCATCCTCCGCCTGCTGCTTCGCTTCCGCTATCAGCGCGTCCACTTCCTCCTGCGTATAAGTCTTTACCGCCTCTGCTGCACTCTCTGTCTGACCGCCTGCCTCCGCTGCAGCCGCCAGATCATTGGCGTTATCCTGGAACTTGCCGTCGATCCAGGAATACAGGATTCCGGCAACATAGGTCACCAGCACCAGTACTAACAGACATCCGGTCATGACCAGAATCGATGCTATGGTGTTGTTTTTCTTACGCTTATTTGCTCTGCTCAGACGATCCTCGGAGATCCGTCCGTTTTCATTTTGTTTTTTCATAAGTACCCCTGCTCTCCTTTTTCATACTGTCTCGCTAAACTTACAGTATTCAACCCTATCTAAATTACATTCCTTTATATAATATAATCGAATTTCCGACGGAAAGGAAGAGGAAAAATTATGTTTATGAATTCTTAATGAAATTTCGATTTATCCGGCCATTTCCCGCATTTCCCGCAGGATCTTTTTCTCCAGGCGGCTGACCTGCACCTGGCTGATCCCCAGGATCCCGGCGATCTCCGTCTGGGTCTTATTCTGAAAATAGCGCATACGGATCAACTCCCGGTCTCTCTCCGGAAGCTCCCCAAGCAGCTGTGCCAGCAGCATCTGGTCCAGCAGCCTGTCCTTCTCCACATCATTTTCCACCGCACTGCTGCTTCCCATGCTGGCTCCCACACAGCCGTGGGCCGCGGCCACCACCCGGTCCGCCAGGCACAGTTCGCTGCCGTCCTCCTGCCCCACACTGCTATAGAGAGATTCCACCTCCGCTCCCGCTTCCATGGCCAGGATGATCTCTTCCTGACTCAGCTCTGCCTCTTTTGACAATTCCTGCAGTGTCGGTTCTCTGTGCAGGCAGCTCTGTAACCGCTGTCTTGCCAGCCTGACCTTCAGACCGTCCTCCTTGATGGTTCTGGACACTTTCAGTAACCCGTCATCCCGCAGAAACCGTTTGATCTCTCCGGTGATCATCGGAACGGCATACGTGGAAAACCGCACTTCCAGCTTCAGGTCAAATTTATCAATGGCTTTCATCAGACCGATGACACCGATCTGGAACAGATCCTCCGGGTCATAACCTCTCCCCAGGAATCGTTTCACGATATGGTGTACCAGTCCGAGATTTTTTTCGATCAGTACTTCTCTTGCTTCTTTATCTCCACTCTGTGATCTTCCGATGAGTACTGATACTTCTTCCATTCCTCAGTCCTCTTTTCCGATCCAGTCTCCGCAACGCATTTTTTTCCGCATATGTACCCGCGTTCCCTTACCGGGCGTACTCTCTACCTCCAGGTCGTCCATAAAAGCTTCCATAAAAGCAAACCCCATGCCGGAGCGGTCCAATTCCGGTTTCGTGGTAAATAAAGGTTCCATGGCTTTCTTAATATCCTCGATTCCCTTTCCCTGATCTGTGATCTCGATGGATAACATATCTCCATCCAGGACACAGTGCATCCGCACTTTTCCCGGATGGACGATGCTGTACGCCGGAATGCTTTCCCCATGCCTGCTGTACCCTGCGAGATTTTCATAACCGTGGATAATTGCATTGGTCACCGCTTCCGACACCGCGGTCTTGATATCCGCCAGTTCCTCCAGCGTCGGATTCAGATGGGTGATGAATGCCGCCACTGCCACTCTGGCAAAGCTTTCATTGCAGGAAACCGCATCAAATACGATCTCCATTTCATTCCGCTTCCTCTGTTTATTATACTGTACATCCTCTCTTTCCTCTGTCAGTTGCACTTCTTCCCTCTCTGCCACCATGTTCTCCTCATTTCTGCGCCTATCATTGCACTGTTTTTCATATTTTTTTGCATGATTTCTTTCATATTCTGTGATTTTCGACAATGTCTTTGCTCCGCCTCTCTTATCCCGGCAGGATCTCAACGATTTTATGAAGTCCCGACATCCGGAAAATACGCTGGATCTGCCGATCCGTATGGATCGCATAGACATGGCCTCCGAAGCAGGAAATCTTGCGATATCGTCCCATAATAATTCCGATCCCCGAAGAATCCATAAATCGGGTATCTTCAAAATCAAACACTACATTTTCCACATTTTCCCTGACCAGAAGCCTGTCTGCCCCTTCACAGATATAGGAGGCTCTGTGGTGATCCACTTCCTCCGGCATACGCACCATCAGGCAATTATCAATGATCTGAAAGTCTTGAAAATCTTCCATATTTCCTCTCATTCTGCTGTTGCACAGCGTTTCTTCATTTTGCTATAAAAAAAGAGAACCTGCCTCTTGTAGCAAGTTCTCTTTCGTGTATTGTGTAATTGTCTGATGGTATGTTTTAAATTCCGTTACTGTGCGGTATTCTCTGCCAGCTGGGAACGATATCTCTGCGCACTTCTGGCCGTCTCGGTCTCCGGGAACAGCTCTATGATCTTATCATAGGTAGTGATCGCATTCTGTGCGTCATCGCTCTTGCGGTAGGAATTCCCCAGGCTCAGCCAGGCATCCTTGTTCGTCTCATCATAGATCACCGCCTTGGACAGATTCTCGATAGCCGCTTTATAATCCTCACTGCGGTATGCATTATAACCTGTCTCATAGTACTGCGCCGACAGCTGCGGGCCGATCAGTCCAAGCAATGTCTTGTACAGCTTCTGGAACGCTTCGGAGGTGTCATCTACATTCACAGAAGCGGAAATCGTCTCCAGGTTCGCCGCGGTCTGTGTAATATCCTGTGTCTCCAGATAAGTGGTGGCTGCTGCCAGCAGGCTGTCGATAGTCTGTAAGGTTCCATCGGCTCCCACATATCCCTGAAGCTCCTGGCTCAGGGTATCATTCTCCGTCTGCAGTGCTTCCATCTGTGTCTCCAGTTCCTGGATCCGGGAAGTCTTGGTATCTAACTGGTTGCCTATATCGGTAATGGTCTTCTGTGCCTCATTATTCGCATTGGACACTGTCGCCGGAACCACCAGGAAATACATTACCGCCAGACCGATGACCAGTCCGATGGCAATATTGATCAGGGAAGAAATTCCCGCGCTCTTCTGTTCCTTTACATTCAACGGTTGTATGATGATCTCGTTATCACTCTGGTAGCGCACCGCATCATCCTTTTTACGCCGGCCGGTCTGTTTGCTGTTCTCATCCGGGGTCAGCTGCGTCTCCACTTCCTTCAGATAACGGAGCGTCAAAGTGTTATTGCGGTCAATATCCATGCACTTATGCAGTTCTCTCTCTGCACGATCCCACTGTTCGCTGTCCATATAGAGCAGTGCCAGAAGCTGATGTGCCCGGATGAACTTCGGATTCAGGGATAACACCTTTTTCAGCTGGATGATGGCCAGGTCTTTGCTGTCCTGATTGCAATAGACCAGTGCCTGATTATATTTTTTGATCGTCTGGTTAATGGCATCCAGGCGGGTCGCATTGGACTGCAGCATATTGATATAATCGTCCGCAATATTTTTCTCGGGCCGCATATTTTTGCTGATGACCCATTCGCTCAGTGCCGCCACGACCTCTCCGGTCTCAAAATATACCAGTCCTAACAGATTTCTGGCTTCGATATTATTTTTGTTGAATTTCAGGCTCTGCCGTAAGCTGTTGATCGCACCCGTAAGATCCCGTACTCCCGCTTTCTCCAATCCGTCGTTGTAAAAACGGTTGGACATGCACATGATCTTTTTATAGAGGGATACATCTGCTCCACAGGATGTACAGAAATCATGCTCCGACAGATGGCAGCCGCAGTTATAACAAAACATGCTTTCCCTCCTTATTTCTCTTCTTTTTCTTCTGCTTCTTTCATCATCTTCACCAAAAGATCCGCCGCATCAGTCAGATCCTGATTGTAGATAGCTTCCTCAGCATCTTCCACTTCCAGGCTGGGATGAAATTTCTTCAGTTCTTCTTCAAAATTGATCATGGTCCAAAGACTCCTTTATTTCCCCGACAAGATACAGGCTTCCGGCAATGTACAACCGTTCGCCGGGCGCTTTGCCCGCCAGCTGTTCCCGAAACGCCGCATCCGCTTCCGTATACATAGTAAACCGGTCTTCCGGATAATCTGCCAGTAAACCTTTCAGTTCTTCCAGCGAAAGTGACCTCGCCGTCCGCATATGCGTAAAAGCGATCCGGTCGAATAATCCCGACGTGATCACCCTCTGTATCATATGCCTGCAGTCCTTATCCGCCGCCACACCAAATAGCAGTCTCCTGCCCTCCGTGCAGCCGTCCTGTTCCACGGTATCCAGAAAAGCCCGGATGCCGTCATCATTATGTGCACCATCCACGTACACCTCCGGAAGTACTTCTTCCATGCGTCCCTGCCAGAAGCAGCCAAGGATTCCCTGACGGATCTCTTCCACAGCGGGGCACCCGGCTCCTGCACAGAGTCTGCCGCCGTGCTCCTCCGTATCCGTACTGCGAAACAGCACTTCCACGGCCCGAACCGCCAACGTTGCATTCTCCATCTGGTAACGTGCAATGGTATGCAAAGTAAGACTAATATAATTATAATACTCAGAGCGCAGGGAAAAATCAATGTATTTCTTCCGAAATCCGAGGAAAGTATAGTCCTTTTTCGACACCGGTATCTGTGGAGCACCAAGTTCTGACGCTTTGCGGCAAATTACCGCACTGGCGTCCGCATCCCCATCCAGGTACACCACCGGAACACCGGGGCGCAGGATCCCTGCCTTTTCCGCAGCAATCTTAGCCGTGGTGTCTCCCAGGTACTGTACATGATCCAGACTGATCCGCGTGATGACGGTCAGGAGCTTATTGTCCACGTAATTCGTGGCATCCAGTCTCCCGCCCAGACCGGTCTCAATGATGCAATAATCCGGTTTTTCTTCTGCAAAACAGAGTAATGCCATGCAGAAAAGGTATTCATAAAAGTTGAGTACAAATTCCGGGGCAGCTTCTTCTCCCGGCAACAAGACTCCCGGGTTAACGGAATTTGCCTCCTGCAGCGCATCCCCTACTGCACAGTAAACCTGTAAAAAAGCTTCTTCGGATATCATTTTACCATTGACGGCAAACCGCTCCCGCATATCCACCAGGTGAGGTGAAGTAAATACGGCCGTGCGATAACCTGCTTCCTGCAGGATCGAACTCATGTAGGCACAGACAGAGCCTTTTCCATTGGTACCCGCCACATGAATGATCCGAAGATCCTTCTCCGGATTTCCGAGTTTTTTTAAAAACCATTTAAGGTCCCTGCTGTCCGCAGGATTTTTTTTAACAGTAAAGCGGGGCATATCCTTCAGATATGCCACCGCTTCTTCAAACGTTATCATGTCATTACCGAATTTCATCGTATTCCTTATGCTTTACGTTCTTTTTACTCTGTACGTTTCGTTACAGTTCATGCCAGCTGTTCTAAACGCTTGGTCACCTGTTCCATCATCTGCTCGTATTTTGCCAGCTTTTCCTTCTCCTCTGCGATCTTCGCTTCGGGAGCCTTGGACAGGAATCTCTCATTGGACAACATTCCCTTAGAACGTGCCAGCTCACCTTCCAGTCTCTTCTGCTCCTTCTTCAGTCGCTCGATCTCCTGTGCGATGTCTACCAGCTCCGCAAACGGAATGTACAGGGTTGCACCGGGGATCACTACGGATACCGCATCATCTGCGATGCCGGTCTTGTCAGCCTGGATCATGATCTCATTCGCATAAGCAAGGCTTGCGAAGAACAGCTTACCCTCTTCAAAAATCCTGCGGATCTCATCATTTTCGCTGACTACGTATACACTTGCCTTACGGCTGGGTGCCACGTTCATCTCGGTACGGATGTTACGGATACCGCGAACGGCTTCCTTAATCGTTTCGATGGCTTTCTCCTCTGCGGGGAATGCACGATCCTCGCTGTACTCCGGCCACTTACTGATCATGATGGACTCTTCTTCGTTCTGAATGGTGCAGAAGATTTCCTCGGTGATGAACGGCATGTAAGGATGTAACAGCTTCAGGGCATCGATCAGGACGGTCTTTAATGTCCACAGTGCCGCATTCTGGCTGACTGCATCGTCGGTGCTGTACAGACGGGGTTTTACCATCTCAATGTACCAGTCACAGAATTCATCCCAGATAAAGTCATATACCTTCTGTACGGCAATACCCAGCTCGAAGTGATCCATGTTGTCGGTCACATCTTTTACCAGAGTATTTAACTTGGACAGGATCCACTTATCTACGGGCTGTAAATCTGCTGCCGCAGGAGTGGTGATATCTTTTCCGGTCTTCTCCAGCGCCTGCTCCATGTTCATCATGATAAAACGGGAAGCATTCCATACCTTGTTGGCGAAGTTACGGCTGTTCTCTACTCTCTCATAGTAGAAACGCATATCGTTGCCCGGTGCGTTGCCGGTGATCAGAGTCAGACGCAGTGCATCGGCACCGTACTGGCTGATGATCTCCAGGGGATCGATACCATTGCCCAGAGATTTGGACATCTTCCGTCCCTGACTGTCACGTACCAGTCCGTGGAACAATACGGTCTTGAAGGGTTTCTCTCCCATCTGCTCGTATCCGGAGAAGATCATACGGATAACCCAGAAGAAGATGATATCATAACCGGTTACCAGGACATCGGTAGGATAAAAATACTTCAGATCCTCGGTCTGCTCCGGCCATCCCAGGGTCTCAAACGGCCACAGTGCGGAGGAAAACCAGGTATCCAGCGTATCGGGATCCTGTGTAAAGTGGGTGCATCCGCACTTGGGACATACCTTCGGCATCTCCTTGGCTACGACTACTTCACCGCAGTCATCGCAGTAATATGCGGGAATCCTATGTCCCCACCACAGTTGACGGCTGATACACCAGTCGCGGATGTTATCCGTCCAGTTGAAGTAATTCTTCTCCATACGCTCGGGGATCAGCTTGATCTCGCCATTTTTTACTGCTTCTCTTGCGGGTTTGATCAGCTCATCCATCTTAACGAACCACTGGTCTTTTACCATGGGCTCGATGGTGGTCTTACAACGGTCATGGGTACCTACGTTGTGTACATGATCCTCGATCTTCACTAACAGACCCATCTGATCCAGTTCTTCCACGATGGCTTTTCTTGCTTCGTAACGGTCCATGCCCTCGAACTTGCCGCCGTTTTTATTGATGGTGGCATCATCATTCAAGATGTTGATCACGGGCAGATCATGACGCTTACCAACCTCAAAGTCGTTGGGGTCATGAGCCGGGGTGATCTTAACGACACCGGTACCGAACTCTCTGTCTACATAAGCATCCTCAACGATAGGAATGACACGGTTAACGATAGGAAGCAGTACCTTTCTGCCATGCAGATGGGTGTAACGCTCGTCATCGGGATGGATGGCTACTGCGGTATCACCTAACATGGTCTCGGGACGGGTAGTGGCAAAGGTCAGAAATTCTGTGGTGCTGGGAGTTCCGTCCTCATTCATCAGCGGATACTTAATGTGCCAGAAATGTCCTGCCTGCTCCTGATATTCTACCTCTGCATCGGAGATGGAGGTATTACATACGGGACACCAGTTAACGATACGGGCACCCTTGTAGATATAGCCTTTTTCGTGCATCTTCACGAATACTTCGGTAACTGCTTTGTTACAGCCCTCATCCATGGTGAAACGCTCTCTGTCCCAGTCGCAGGAAGAACCCAGCTTTTTCAGCTGTTCGATAATACGTCCACCGTATTCCTTCTTCCACTCCCAGGCTCTCTCTAAGAACTTTTCACGTCCCAGATCGTGTTTGTCGATGCCTTCTTCCTTCAGCTTCTGGATGATCTTGACCTCGGTAGCGATACTTGCATGGTCGGTGCCGGGCTGCCACAGTGCGTTGTAACCCTGCATTCTCTTATAGCGGATCAGGATATCCTGCATGGTGTTGTCCAGTGCATGCCCCATGTGGAGCTGTCCTGTGATATTTGGGGGCGGGATCACGATAGTGAAGGGAGTCTTACTGTGATCTACCTCCGCATGGAAATACTTTTTGTCAAGCCACTTCTGATACAGTCTGTCTTCTATGCCGCTGGGGTCATAGGTTTTGGCTAATTCTTTGCTCATTTTGTCCTCCTTTGGGGTAATAAAAAGCCCTCTGCCGACTCTCGTCAGCAAAGGGCGTCAGTAACGCGGTACCACCTTTGTTCACAGCTTGCGCTGCCTCGAGACTTCTTACAAAGTCCTATCCGGTAACGGGGATAACTCGTGAAAACCTACGCCCGGAATATCCGGTCTCGGCTCTCCGGCTTGGAAGCTACCTTCCACATTCCTGTCTTGAAGCAGCCTTCCAGCGCATACATGCAGCCGCTCTCTCTGGTAAGGGGATATGTGTACTCCTCTTCGTCATTGCCTTTTGGATTTGGTTAATTACTAATAAAAAATATAGTACAGAGATTCCGACTTTGTCAAGGAAATCTTGTTTTCCTGCAGAATGTATGGTTTTTATGTGTAAACTGGCATGGTAAAAAAATCATATTCTGGCTCTTTTAAGCAAGCCACTTTTTCTATACACTGAATCCTAACATATCCCACCGAAGAAATGGGAATTATGAAATAGAAACCAATAGAGGAGATCATCATTATGGAAAAGAAAAAATCATACGGTGTATTGATCGCGGGAGCCATTCTCCTGATTCTGGGAATCATCCTTGCAGTCGTTACCCACAACAGCAGTTATCAAGAGTCCGTTGCTTATGGCAGCCAGTTAAGCGATGTCAAGGCACAGCTGGAAGAAGTAGAAGCTTCCATTGAGGCAGCCACCGGCGGCACAGCAGACGGAGATCTGGATGCCCTGAATACACAGAAGGATGAGTTATCCGCTCAGAAGTCCACTCTGTCCGATGAGAAGCTTTCCGCAGAACGTCCTTATTCTTACAGCCTGGTGCTTGTATTCTTCGCTATTTTGCTGACGATCAAGGGATTGTATAATGCGATTGCAGGCGTTCCTTCCGCAGAGAAAAAAGTGGATGTAACCAAACTGGCTCAGGCAGGATTATTGGCGGCTCTTTGCTACATCGGCTTTGCTTTTTTGAAATTTGACATTCCCGTTCCCGGCAGTCTGGAAAAAACCGCAGTGCACTTCGGCAATGTTTTCTGTGTACTGGCTGCTCTGCTTCTGGGTGGTTACTGGGGTGGACTTGCCGGTGCCGTGGGTATGACCATCGCTGACCTGACTACTGCTTATGTAACCAGTGCTCCCAAGACTTTCCTATTAAAACTGTGCATCGGTCTGATCGTAGGTCTGGTAGCTCACAAGATTTTCCACCTGAGTGCTGAGCATCCGAAAAAATATGTGGCTCGTGTCGCTATTTTAGCTTCTGTCTGCGGTATGGCATTCAATATTGTAGCCGATCCTTTGGTAGGGTACTTCTATAAGACATATTTGTTAGGGGTGCCTCAGGATATTTCCAAGGCATTGGCAAAGATTGCAACCGGTGTTACTGCCTTTAATGCTGTCTGGGCAGTTGTTCTGGCAACCGTCCTTTATCTGGCACTTCGTCCGGCGCTGAAGAAAGCAGGATTATTCCATGAAATGTAATGCTAACAATTGTAATACTACTGCTCATAAAGGCGGGGATTTCGTTCCCCGCCTTGCTATGATCAATGATATTGCCGGTTTCGGGCGCTGCTCCACCACCGTGTCCCTGCCCGTGATCAGCGTAATGAAGGTACAGGTATGCCCTGTGCCTACTTCTGTTTTATCAAACCATTTGGGATTTCCTCTCTGCCATTTTGATGACTACACCTCTCATATGCGAGATTATATAAAAGTGTGGAACGAACTGGGACTTACTTTCGATGGGTTATACTGTGGATTCTTAGGAAATGAGGAGCAGATCGACATTGTACAGGAATTCGTGGAAATGTTCCGGCCGCCCCTGTTTTTGCTGGATCCGGTCATGGGAGACCACGGCAGAGCCTACTCCTCCATCACAGAGACGCATGTTCAGAAGATGAAGGAGCTGCTGCCTCTGGCGGATATTATCACGCCGAATATCACGGAAGCCTGCCTGCTGACCGGGACTCCCTGGAAGGATGGGGAATGGACGATGCAGGAGCTGTCCGGATTATGTGAGCGACTAGCTCCTGCTGGTTCCTCCAGTGCCTCCATCGTCATCACAGGTATCCGTCAGGGGGATTCTCTGGTGAACTTTCTGTGGGATGATGGTGTCTATACCACTGTTTCTACCCCCATTGCCGGAGCCTCCCGCCCCGGCACCGGAGACATCTTCGCCTCCATTCTCGCCGCCGATGCCGTCCGCGGAGAGACTCTGCTAACCTCCGTGCAGAAGGCAGCGAACTTCGTAGGTCTGTGCATCGCCGGAAGCGAAAAGGCGGGAACGCCCGTGCAGGAGGGCGTGGTGTTTGAGAAGTATCTGGCGGCGTTGTTGTAAGAAGTATTAAAAATCAATGATGCGATTGACTTTTCACTTCATCTCTTTTATATTTTATACTAGAAAAGGAATTGTGGTTGTTCTCAAATGAGATCCCGCATAGCAGATGCTTAAGCGGTGTGCTACGATTCTTTTTTTATATTATACTGACTATTCTCCACCTTGAAAGTGGCATTAAAATTGGGTGATATGGCACATACTGATTCTATGATGAATGAAATCAGAGAATTGTTATTAAATGCACCATCAAAAATTCCAGACAGTGTCTGGAAAATTGTCGTGGTCGCATTATTGTGAGCTGTTGACGATTTCGGACCCGGACAAACGCAGTTTTTATGAAAAGGGAACCATCAACTCCGGTTGGTCCATACGAGGTCGAGTCCACACTGGGAACACCGATTATTTTAAGTAAATATGAGTCAATGAAAGTCTTGATTTTCCTGACTATTTTGTAAATCTCTGTCAAATTAAGAAAACGGAAAATCATCTGAGAAAAATGGTTTTCGCTGTCAAATTGCTGACATTGTTACCCTGAGGGTTCAGCCATTCCGTTCCAATGATTTTTTCATAAATATGGCTACCATTCCATTTATAGCAGTAATGATAACACTGTTTTCTTATTAGATTATCAATATTATAGCGTGTAAGAGGTCGGATGTCGATGTTTTTTGACCATAATTTATGTTTTGAAAACATCCATCTATATTCATCACATAGCATTAAAATAAAAGAACCACCGCTACTGCAGTGATCCTTTATATTTTTAAAGTAGTATTTCTCTTTTTTGCGTATCCGTCAAAAATGAATTATTGACAATATCACTCCTCTGTTGCAAAAAACAATTCGCTACTTTTTCTATATCCTTTGATACCCTTGTATAACTATTAGTATTTAAAATAATTTTCCCATGATCGTCAACATCAAACGCAACAAAACGATACTCATCTAGTCCTGATTTCAAAGCTAAATCTACTAGTGCTTTTTTTCCTTTAAAAGAAGGTAATACCAATTCTGACAAATATGAGTTCAATCTTATTTCATAATCTAGGATAGTTACAATTCCAAGATACTCTGAATTTGATATCGAATGAAACAAATATTTCTCCATACGAATCCTCTCCTTCCCAAATAATAAAACTAAAATAGTCTATAATATTTATCAGCTAGTGTCAAGCCTTTATTTAAATAATCTTGTGCGACTTCTATTTTTGTAATTACTGCTGTATCATAATCATCTGCCGACCAATGTGAATACGGATGTCTAATTCCATTGTAAGCATTATATAAATCATTTAAATAAATTAACTGTTCCTCTGTCAATGCTGATTTATTTCTTGAATTGCATTCATACCTTCCATTTGGCAATTTATCAAAAAATGAAAAGTTGTTTTTTCCTTTTCTATCACATGTAGTTAATCCTAACTTATCTCCTAAAATTCTATGCAAAAAATATTCATATGCTCTAAATATAGGAGTAATGAGTGATGTATAATCCGGCATATAACCTACCAGCATTGTATTGTACACAGCTGAAAGCAAATTATTATAATGCTTTTCGCTCCTTTTTCCTTTATAATTTGGCAGTAATTGTTCAAATTTAATTTCAATTTCTTCTTTCGTTAGCGTCAAAACATGAACACGGTTTAATGTTTCAATAACAGTCTGTCCATTTTTCATCAATTCTATAGCCAATGAAATTATTTTTTGAAAAAGCACAGATTGTTTTCCCTGTACATATGAATTGCAATTTGAATAACAATTTATTACCACTTTATTCTTCGCATCAGTTATTACCATTCTCTGACGCTCTCCAATCACCTGTAAATCTACATTTACCAATTCATGGTTTTCTTGTGCAAGCTCATTATTCTCTTCATTTATACATTCAATAATCGTTTTCCAATCTTCTCCTGAAAATCCTACAAAATAAATAGAACCATCATTATATGCTTTATATCCCTTTTCTAAAAGAGATTTTTTAGCAAGTTTATCTGCCATTTCATTATATTCTATTCCAGAATGCGCAGGAACCTTACAAAATTCAATAGCAATTAGTGTTTTCTTTTCACGAATAAAGTATGCATATTGCTTGGTAATTTCCTTATTTGCTTTCCATGATCCATCGGCCCATTTTCCAATCCCCTCATAATCATAATAAATTTTTATTCTAGATTTATTATATGCAATCGCCCATTTTACCGCTTCCTTCACACCTTCTAGTTCTGCAGCAACATTTCGCAAATCTAAAAAATCAGAATTTAATTGTTTTGTAAATGCTTTATATAACGGAGTTTGTACTCCCTTATAATCAATAATTATTACTCCAAATCCTGATTTTTCATCTGATGAACTATAACTTCCATCGACAAATGCAATTACTTCATTTTCCCCCAATTTTTTTAGTTCTTCTTCAACTCTATTGTTAATTTGTTCTGTTGAATTTTCACTTTTTAATTCATTTTCCTGAACCTTACTATCATTCTCTCCGTTCACATATTGCTCAGCTTCAGATAAACTACTAAATGACTTATACTGAGCACCTGAAAATCCTTTTGTCTGTGCTTCACATTCTGCCCAAGTCTCGTATATTCCTGGTTTGGTTCCAACTTTAACAGCATAATATTTTTTCTTTGCCATATTATATTTCCTCCACATCTTCTTGATCATCTACAATACCACGTGCTTTTTCTATTCTAATTTTATATGCCATTAATCTTAATAAATACTCTGGCATTTTTCTATCACCTAATTCCCATTGTTGCATCGTTCTATAAGGTATTTCAAAATAATCTGCAAACTCTCTTCTATTCATGCCTGTGCTTATTCTAAGTTCAATCAATCTTTGTTTTTGTTCCATAATATTCCTTTCATCAGCCAACATATATTATAGAGTACTACACTCAATGAGTATAGTCAATAAAATTATCATTTAAAATCTCATGTACTAAATACACATATTCAACATTGTCGATAAAACCACTATAGCATCTTACTTTTTCATGCTATCACTTCATTGTCTTTGCCAAGGAAGTAAGCAATGCTGCCATCTCCGGATTTGCCAGTACCTTCATCAGAAGTTCTGCATCAACTCCTCCGGCACTTCAATCTTCTTGCTATCGCCTTTATCTTCCTTCATCTGTGGATTCAGATTTTCCTTATTATAAAAGTCATTCTCCATCATCTCTGCATTTTTCCTTCGATCCTCATCTATGATATGACCATACACTTCTGTTACCATGTCTGCCTGTGCATGCCCAGAATCTCCCTGAACCGCCTTGATATCTCCACCACTCAGTTTCAGCTTGTAGGTAACACTGGTATGACGCAGACTGTGAAACACTACATCTGGAAGTCCCAATTCATCAATGATGTCCTGCATTTTATTTCTAAGATAACCGTCTCCGATCGGCAGCCCGAAAGTAGTTGCCATTACCAGGTTATAATCATGATACTCATTCCCTAAGGCAGCCTTTATTTCATCCTGCTCCTGCTTTAATTCTATAAGATATTGTGCAACAGATCTTGGAATGAATACCCTTCGTGCACTGCTTTCTGTCTTTGGTGTCTTCAATACCCTTACCGTCTTATTGTTCTTCTTTTGGGATGGGAAGGTAATAATTATTTTCTTTACATATTTTCACATTTCTGATCCAGCCATTCATCAAAGCTCTTCCTAGAAATACGATATTTTGTTCCAATCTGAATCCAACGGAATTCATTCTTCTTTAACAGTTCATATACTGTAGGTCTGCTGATTCCCAATATTTCCTGTAATTCCTTTACGGTATATCACTGCTTTTCCTGAGTAATAACTGCTTCTCCCATTATGCGATACCTCCCAGTTTTCTTTCCATGAATCCAACGACCTGACTCTTAACAAGTTTTTTGTTCCTGGTCATATTCTGCTGAACAGTTTCATAGGAAATTCCCAGATCCTGAGCTATTGCAACAAGTGTGATTTCCTTGCTGATATATTTTACAAAGTAATCCTGATCTTTTCCCAGAATACACAGCTGACTGTTAAAGAGTTTATAATCACGGCGCATATCCCTCAAAATATGAGCATCCTTCATATATACTTCCGGATGATCCACACCATCCAGCACATCCACTGAGAAATCACAGTTAATAAGGGCATCTCTTGTCATCACATTTCTGATTGCATGCTTTGCAGTCGGATCACCTGTCATTCCTCCTGTCTGCACCCTTACTCCAAGTTCTGCTATATCATTTCTGCTGTTGCTGTCTATTTCTGCTTCAATCATATATCTGAGTCCGTCTGTGTAACCGTCCACGATACCCATAAATCTTGTATAGTTTTTAATGATTATGTCCACTCGCTTATCTGCTGATGAACCAATATAATCCTTAATCATATTTTCTTCTGCCATGTCTGTCTCCTTCATATATCTGCTTGCTATGAGTTATCGCGCGTTTACTCTTCTTTACAGGAATTATTGTAGATTATTACGGAGTAAAAATCGTTCCCCAACGACCGAATAAAGTTCGGTGGGAACGAACTTTCTACATAACACTGGCAAGTACCTTCACCTGTGCAACGGCAGCTTTTCTCAGTTCACGGCTCCTGATCTGCTTCAACGCCGCGACCATCTGTATCATTTCGTCCTCAATATCAGTCTCCTGGCTTGCAACCAGATAAGAGACCGGTGTATCAAGTGCTCCGGCAATCTCCCTTAAAACACTGATTTTTATATCTATTATTCCGATTTCAGAATAATGTGGATATGGTTTTCTATAATAAAATTCTCCGGGCGTATGTGCTGATTGAATTAAAGACCACCAAACTCACGCCGGAAGCCGCCGGACAGCTTAATATGTATCTGAACTACTACGCCGCAGAAGTAAATGATGAACATGATAATCCACCCATCGGTATTATCCTTTGTACAGACAAAGACAGTGTAGCTGCTGAATATGCTCTCGGAGGTCTGTCCAACAATATCTTTGCTTCACGCTATGTTTCTTATATTCCAAATAAGGAGCAGCTCATCGCACAGGTAGAAGCTGTTTTGAAGGAATGGCACAAACCGGAAAAAGAATTCTAACATTACCGCCTGAGGGAATCACAACTCCACTCAGGCGGTAATACCAAGAAATATTTTATTCAAACTCCACCACAACGCTGCCCATAGCGCATTCCAGCTCCATATTTTTAGAAGCGTTGTTGTTGATCTGTTTCTCCTGTGCCAGGCCGTTGTAGCTGTCATCACCGACTTTCAGTTCACCCATGCCGCAGCTTAAGTCGTAGTTGAAATCTGTCTGCGTTCCTGCCAGTGTCAGTTTCAGCTCTCCCATGGAGCACTCTCCGTCCAATCGTTCGGTCACATCTCCGTTCAGACGGACGGATCCCATTCCTACGGAAACCTCTGCCACGCGACTGCTCAGTTCTTCTACGATCATCTGACCGGCACCACAGTCTAACTCTGCCTGGTCAGCCTCCAGTTTCTCAAACGTCATCTTGCCGGCGCCCACATTGGCTTCCAGCGCCCCCGTCTGCAATTCCTCTACACTGAGGCTTCCGGCTCCCAGATCCAAAGAGGTATTTTCAAAATGATATCCCTCAGGCACATACAGGCAGATGGAACCGACCAGATTGCCTTCACTGTTGCTGCTTACTTTTGAGGTTCCGCGGATCTCCATCGTACCGCCTTCCACATATCCTTGGAACTTTCGCATTCCATCGGCTTCTACCCGGAAGCAGTTATCCTCTGACACCTGAATCTTCATGACACAGCCACCGGCCTGCACCTGTAGATCCGTGATGCCCTGACTGTCATCCCCCAGAACATACAGCTCTATCTTTCCCGACCTAACTTCATAATCTGAGTCATAATCCACATTGTCCTCCAGATCATAGTGCACATCGCCCATATTTTCCCGGATCTGCTCCGTCACACCGTTGCTCCAGTCATCCACCTCTTCTCCGGAGATTCTTCCCAGGGTAACCGCTGACAGGATCTCCCCCGGCGAAACATGCGTGGAGCCATTCCCCAGGCTTCCGCTCACTCCCAGGATCAGTCCCAATAATATTAATATCAACGCTGTGATGGCACAGCCCTTCATAAATTTTTTCATGCTTCTTTTTTACCTCTTTTCTGGAATAATCCTCCGATCCAACAACAGATCGCCGGTGTGGCGATTCCCGCCATGGCCACGGTCAGCATCAGGAACAGAAGTCCGACACCTCCGCAGATCAGTCCGGCACCGATCAGGCACATTCCCACAAAGGGATGTGTAAACATACTGATGATCCCTACTGCCACCAGTGCGATCAGAAGCAGTATCAGTGCTGCTGCCGTTGCCCCGAAACCGATGATCAGTCCGAACCATGCGGCGATCAGCCCTGCTGCCACGCCGATACCGGCGGAAACTGCTCCCAGGATCACCGGGGATGCCAAAATACATAAAATGACGATCAGCACGATCATACCGGTGGACATTCCTTCTTTTTTCTGTGGAGATACCACCTGTGCCTGTGCAGTTTGTGACGCATCGCTCTGCCGGTTACGTTGTTCTCCATTACCATTTTCTGTCTGCGGATCTGCCGGATAAGTGATCACTGCCCGGCTGTCTGCGCCTGCTCTCTGGTAGCTGTTCTCTCCGTACCCGTTCCACAGAATATCTTTTTTAATATTCTCCGCCACCTTCGCAGGATTCCCCAGTGCCTCAATAACATTCTGTTCATTCTCCGGTCCCGCATCGTTAAAATATTCATTATAATATTGTAGTGCTTCTTCCCGCTCTGTGTCGGGAATATTTTGCAGCAGGCTCTCCAGCTGCCTCATATACTCCGTTCTACTCATCTATTTTTTCTCCCATCTGTACATCGTTACGCCTCTGACCTCTTCACCGGTCTTCCCTCAAACAGTCCTGTGATCTTCCCGCTGTAGCTTCGCCACTCGCTTTCATATAAATGAAGCTGTGCCCAGCCCCTGCTGGTGACCTTGTAATAGCGTCTCGTCCTGCCGCTGCATTCCCTGTCATAGACCTCCAGACATTCGTCCTTCTGTAGTCTCCGAAGCACGGGATACAGGGTGGATTCCGACAGTTCGATCACCTGCCGGACCTCCTGGGTGATCTTGTACCCATAGGTTCCTTCCGGTTCCCGGGCGACCACCGCCAGCACGATAGCATCCAGCAGAGCTGCTCCTGTATTAAAAAGCATCCTATCGCTCCTCTCTGAAATTTGCGGCTATCCGGCTTTCCTTACAATATTATATGCCGTATAGTATTGCTCTGTGGCTATACTATACGGCATATAATATCATGCGTCAATATAGAGAAACCGTAAGAAATTCTAAAGACTTTCCAAAGATTCCGTCGACTCCTCCAGAAACTCCTGACGGATACTGTTTTTATGGATCACAATGGCAGAGATCAGAAGTGCTCCCCAAAATACCTGCCGTGGTATTCTCTGTATCATCATCAGGACCGCTGCTCCCGCGGCAAAAAAGATATAAGTGATACGGGTTCTTTTGGTGTGCGGTCTGATCAGAAGGGCAGACCCCGACAAATACAATATGATCAACAGCATCAGCAGTTCCGGCTGTACCGGTGCCAGTCCGATCAACACGCCGAAGGATACCGCAATGGCTTTGCCTCCGTTCCCATGATAAAACAGGGAATAGGCGTGCCCCAGTACCGGTGCCGCCATGATAAGCGGGAACCAGCTGTCTGTCACAAGCCCCATGCCAACTGCCACGTATACGGGCAGTGCTCCCTTTAACAGATCTCCCAGCAGGCACAGGATCCCGACAGGCACTCCTGCGTATTTCATGGCATTGGCAGTCCCCGGATTGTGATCGTTGCTGACCTCAGTGACATCAATTCCTTTGATCCACTTCGGCAATGCCCTGCCGAACAATATACTTCCGCATAACAATCCGAAGACTATCATTCCCAGTTCACGTATGATCATCTGTCTCTCCTGTCTGTCGTTTTCCTCTGTGTCTAAGCTTCCTCTTGTGCTGCTTCCTTTTGTCCGCAGATGAATTCACAGACTGCATCTGCTGCGTAAGGCTTTCCGTATTTTTCCTGACACTTCCGCATTTCGGCCTGTGCCTCCGGATCTCGCAGAAGCTTTAGTCCCTTTTGTATCACGGCATCTTCCGTATCTCCTGATACAGACATCCCATGTTGTGTGAAAAAAGCAACATTACGATCCTCACATCCGGGGATCGGCTTAGTGTGTACCAATGCAACCTTCGCAGCCACCGCTTCCGTAGAGGTCAGTCCTCCCGGTTTGGTGAACAAAATATCCGCCGCTGCCATATAGAGATGCGCTTCCGTGGTAAAATCCAGCACATGCACCCGCTCTGTATCGGCATATCTATCACGGAGTGTCTTCTTCAGTTCTTCATTGGTTCCCCCAAGGATATACAGATGGGTATCTTCGCCGGTCTGCTCCACCAGCTTTGCCGTCATGTTTTCCACACGGCCGTACCCCATACTGCCCGTCATCATAAGGATACAGGATTTATCTACCGGAATCCCCAGCTGCACTCGCGCTTCTCTTTTTTCCGGAAGCTGCAGGAACCTCTCTGATACCGGAATTCCCGTGGGAACCAGCTTCTCCGCAGGGATGCCGCGTTTGATGAACTCCGTCGTCAGTTCCTCATGTGGGATAAAATAGTAATCCACCTTTGTCTCCTCGGTAAAAGGAATACAGGTATAATCCGTGGCAATAAAATAAGTCTGTACATCCAGCTTATGCTGTCGCAGCAGCCAGGTCATTGCCTCAGCCGGGAACAGATGCGGCATTACCACTGTATCATATCCGTTTTCTGTGATATAGCTGCACAGCTTATCCGCATACAAAGCGTTGGCAAAATACACCGGTGACTTTAATCTGGCAGACGAAATGGCCCTGCCTACCCGGTACGCTCCGGCGAACACCTTTTTCGCCCGGACTGTGCTCCAGATGTAGATCCGGCGTCCGTAAGCGCCGGCTTTGTCCGAAGCAAAATTCAGTACATCTGCCAACTCACAGGGAATGCCCCGTTTTTCAAACTGTTCTTTCACCGCTTTTGCAGCGGAATTATGTCCCTCACCGGTTCCGGTGGATAAGATCAGTACCTTCATAAATAAATTCTCCGTTAGTTTTCCATCCGCCAGAAATATGCACTGTACGCTGGCAGAAGGCTGCCGCCGCCAAAGTCATGTTTCTCTCCGGTGATCAGATCCACCGCTGTTCCACAGCCGGCATCAAAATGTGCCATGAAGTCCTCTCCGTCCGCATTGATGGCCACCAGTACTCTCTCATTCTCCGACTTTCTCTCGAAAATACACTGCTTATTGGTCAACAGTACCGAACGAAAAGCTCCGTAATTCAGCGCCTCGGAATGCTTCTTGGCCTCTGCCAGTCTGCTGATCCAGTCACACAGACCGTTCCACTCCGGCTTGTCAAAGCAGGGACGCAGTGCAGGATCACCATCTTCTTTTCTGGCTTTGAAGCCCCATTCGCTTCCATAGTAGACACAGGGGATCCCCGGCATACCGAATGCCATGGCGTAGATCAGCGGCAGGTGATTTTCATTATTCAAAATACTTGCCACTCGGGTCACATCATGGTTATCCACGAAGGACAACAGGTGCTTTCCCTTATATAATGTCCAATTCTCCGGCCCGAACTGTCGCAGCAGGGAATGCACGATCTCGAAAATATTCATGCTGTTGAAGCTGCTGTAAAGTCCCTTATAACACTCGTAGTTCGTTGCGGAATGCAACATCTGATCATTCATCAGACGGTTATAATCTCCGTGAAGCATCTCGCCTAATAAGAAGAAATCCTGCTTGTAGGCACCGGTCACTTCCCGCAGTCTTCTGACAAAATTCTCATCCAGGCTGTATGCCACATCCAGACGCAGACCGTCGATACCGAATTCATCGATCCAGCCCTTCACGCTGTCTAACAGGTAGTTCACTACCTCCGGGTTCTGCAGGTTAAGCTTCACCAGATCAAAGCAGCCTTCCCAGCCCTCATACCACAATCCGTCGTTGTAGTTGGAATTACCGCCGAAATCAATACGGTAGAACCAGTTCACATAAGGAGAGTTCTCGCGGTTTTTAATCACATCCTGAAACTGTGCAAAACCTCTGCCCACATGATTGAACACACCGTCTAACACAACCCGGATTCCTGCCGCATGCAGTGCGTCACATACTTCCTTAAAATCTTCATTGGTTCCCAGCCTTACATCAATTTTGCGGTAATCCCTGGTATTGTAACCATGGGTATCCGATTCAAATACCGGAGAGAAATAAACGGCATTCACTCCCAGCTTCTGCATATGGGGGATCCACTCCTCCACACGTTTGATCTCATGTCTCTGTATTCCGTCATTTTCAAAAGGAACTCCGCAGAATCCCATAGGATAGATCTGATAAAAAACACTTTCATATGCCCACATATTGGTCACCATGCCTTTCTGCCTTAATTTCATGCTGTCTTCATTTGATGATGTCGGGGTCAAAAGCCCCCGCCATCACATTATTGACTGGTTCAGTACTACTTTTATGATTTGTCCACATACATTCTTTTGCTATTATACACCATTTTTGATCCATCTGTCGTTTTTTTATAAAAAAGCTCAAATAATCCACAAAATCCACCGAGTTATCCACATATACACACGTGTCATATGTGGTTATGTGGATTGTCATGTTGTATATCAACTCTGTTATCATATCGAATGTCATCGTTTCGAATGTCATCGTTGCTGCCACAACCAGGCGTCCCAAAATCGCTCCACCTTTTTGGCTACCGTATCCACGGTCACAGGCACTACCTGTTCCCACTCCCTAGGGAACATTCTACGATAAGAATACTGCCTGAAACGCTCATCCAGCAGGACGATAATTCCCACATCTTCAGAGGTCCTTATCACCCGGCCCGCCGCCTGCAGTACTTTATTCATTCCGGGATAACGGTAGGAATAGTCAAAGCCGTTTTCCCCATTGTCATCAAAATAGTCCTTGAGGATTTCCCTTTCGCAGCCTACCTGTGGCAGTCCGGTTCCTACTACGATCACACCGATGAGGCTGTCCTTTTTCAGGTCGATCCCCTCTCCGAAGATACCTCCCAGCACGCAGAACCCGATCAGCGTCTGTTCCTCTTCCTCCTCGATCTCCATTCCGATAAGGCTCTGCAGGTCGCAGTCCTCATTGCCCCGGAAGCGGTTCAGGAAGTATTCCCTCTCTTCCTCATTCATGGATTCCTGCTGTACCAGACATTCCTCTTCTTCTGTCATAAAATACTGCTCATAAATCTCATAAATATGCTCCATAAAGGAATAAGACGGGAAAAACACCATGTAATTGCCATGCCGGTTCTTCACGACTTCATGAATATAGCGGGAAATATTGTAGTACTCCTCCCGGGATCTGCGTGTGAACTTGCTGGTCACATCCCCAGCGATCAGTATTGTGCGCTTCTCGGGATCGAATACTGAGTGCGCATATACCTCATAGTCTTCCTTCTCGCCACCCAGCAGATTCTTGTAATACTGGATCGGCAGAAATGTGGCAGAAAACAGGATCGTACTGCGTCCCCTGAGCATGCATTCTTTCAGATTTTCCCTGGGATTCACACAGAACAGCTTCAGTTCAAAGCTTCCGTCCTCACACATTCTGGTATATTTCACATAGTTTTCGTCCTGTCTTTCATAAATATCCAGGAAATGGCTGAGCTTGAAGTAGAAGTCCAGCAGGTTCTCCCGCACCTCCAGACTGACCTTCTCCTGCTCCTCCAGATAATCGCTGATGATGACGTGAAGTCTGGTCAGAGGCTGTACCAGCATGTCTATGTCATCCACCAGCCGGTAGCCATCACAATCCCGCTTCATGGACAACAGCTGGGCGTTGCACTTCTCCAGCATCTGGCTGATCCGTTCCGCATAGCCTTCCCGCACAAAAGTACTTTTTCCATCGGATTTCTTCAGCTTATGCCCCTTGATATACAGAGAATCTGTTCCATCGCTCTCCTCCGGGATACTAACCTGTGGCAGTTGTTTTGACGCATCTGTCATTTCTAATGTCATTTGTCCGGAAATCTCGTCTTTATCGCGTTTTTTAAATGCTGCCTCCTCCATTTCCGACATGATTGTCTGTTTTATCTCCCGCTTCAGTTCCAACAGGTCTTCCTTCCGCAGAGGTGCGCTGTACATCTCTCTACCCCGCTCTAAGAGATTATGTGCCTCGTCGATCAGAAAAACATAATTCCCCTGGCTGCCGTCCCCGAAAAATCTCTTCAGATACACATGGGGATCAAAGAGGTAATTATAATCTCCGATAATCCCATCTGCGAACAGACTTAAATCCAGTCCGAATTCAAAAGGGCATACCTGATGTTTCAGGGCATACTCTTCTATTTTGCTTCTGGTAAAACTCTCTTCCCGGGTCAACAGATCATAAATTGCATCATTGATCCGGTCAAAATGTCCTTTGGCATATGGGCACTGCTCCGGATTACATTCAGTACGTTCCTGAAAACAGATCTTCTCTTTCGCTGTCAGAATAATACTTTTGAATCGCAGTCCCTTCTCCCGCAGCAGAGAAAAGGTGTCCTCCGCCACCGTACGGGTGATGGTCTTCGCCGTCAGATAGAACAGCTTGTCTCCCATGCCCTTCCCCATTGCCTTTACCGCAGGAAATATGGTGGATATGGTCTTGCCTACTCCGGTAGGCGCTTCCAGGAACAGTTTTCTCTTATGATAAATGGTCTGGTACACATAACTGACCAGTTCCTTTTGTCCGTCCCGATAATCAAAGGGGAATTGCAGTCCGGCAATGGACTGCTGTCTAAGCGCTCTCCACTGCCAGGTATAATCCGCCCATTTACGGTAATCACCGATCAATTGCTGAAACCATGCCTCCAGCTTCGCGAATTCATAATCTTCATAAAAATAACGGATATCTTCCGTCTCTATATTACAATAAGTCAGCCGTACACGGATATAAGGCAGTTCCTTCTGCAGACTGTACATATAGGCATAGCACTTTGCCTGCGCAATGTGCAGGGCTAACGGTGCCTTCAGCTTCGCCAGATCTCTGTAGGTTCCCTTGATCTCGTCAATGGTGGTCTCCCCATTCTGCTCAATGATGCCGTCCGCCCGTCCCTCGACGATAATGACATAATCTTCTGTGGGATGTGTATATTTCAGAGCCACTTCCGCCTGATACTCCGCGCCCATGCGGCGTTGGATCATGCGGTGGATCCGGCTGCCTTCCTGCATGGCATTCTCCGGGGAACCCTGTCTCCTGTCATCGATGTCGCCACTGCGCAGAATGAACTCCACCAGATTACGGACCGATATTCTGACTTCTCCTGCCATGCGGCTTCACCTCCTTGACAAATTTCTACCATAATCGCATGCCTGCAGCTTGTTCCATGCTGCACACTCTCACAAGCCGGTATATGAAAACTCCCCAGGTAAATAGTACTCTATCTTACCTGGGGAGTCAAATCACATTCTGTTATCACAAGATGTTTTAGCACGCGATCGCATACTGTCTCAACAGCTCTTCGAATTTATCATTGTAGCCGTCATAAGATACCGTCAGCGGCCTCGTGAAATCCAATCCATACACTCCAAGGAATGACTTGGCATCGATTACGTATCTGTTATAGCATATATCAATATCAAAATCACACTTTGAAGCTACATCAACAAAATGCTTCACGTCTTCAGGTGTCAAACGGATCGTCTTTAACATTTCTTGTTCCTTCCTTTCAATAGTAAGTTCGATCGTAAGTAAAATAATACACCAGGTACTTTCCCCTCACATCTGAAATCATTACTATTATAGCCAACCATCCCCAAATGTAAAGCGGTTTTTTTCTTCCAAAAAACGCACATTTTGGGCATTTTTACCACTCTGTTATCATTTTCACAATATATGTCCGCCGTATGGAAAACCTTTTCGGCGTTTTGTATATTTGTTGCGTTACCGCGGTAAAATATAAATCCCAATTTGGCGAAATCTACTGAAATTCCACCATATATTCTTGGAACCTGAGGGGCAGCATATTTCGTTGTAATTCCCTGTTTTCCCGCTCTTTTATAGCTATTGTATGACAAAAGGAGCGGAAAAGTTCCCGGTAATGCAGCTCCGCCGTGGACAGCTTCTCCGTCTCAGACTGTACTCTCTCCCATGCATCCTTCCCCTGCAGCGTATACCATGGTCTCCCGGCGGGATGTACCCCGAACAGATATCGACCCGCATCAAACAGCAGAAAATCTTCCATGGGAAAACGGTCGGCGAAATGTACCATTAAAAAGGTCAGGATATTGTTCTTCGGTGCGATCTTCGAGTAGAGGATCGTATTCTCCAGTTCCTCAAACCGGGCAAACCCCTTCAGATGATGATACTCATTCCCGGCTGCCCTTGCCAGGCTGAAGGTCTGGTTCACATAGGTGTCTGCAATGGCATCCATAAGATGCCCCGCCGTACACTTCTCAGCCAGTCCCTTCGCAATGGTCCGGTATACCGCCTGTGCCTTCTCCGGCTTCGGCGATGCCAGTGCCAGACACAGGGTCTCATAATCTGTTTCCCCGAATCTGCGCTTTAACGTACGGATCACCTTGATCGTCTTCTCCGGATCCGGTATGACCTCCACCGACTCCGAGAACAGCAGGTTCTCCTCGATGGTGGTGACCATAGTATCCCGGATGATACAGTGATCTTCATAAGTATTATAAATAGCGGTGAAGATTCCCTCCAGCGAATCCTCACAGTGATAAATCTTCATATGATCCGTTTCTCCTCCTGCCGTACCCCGTTCGGGAACATCCCATCATCAAATAAAGTCATCTGCCGGTAACTCATACCGTCGCTTCCGAACCGGATCCGGTCCTTCGGATCCGTCAGATTCCGCACGATATAATCCTCCTCCAGCTTCGTAGGATACATCATCCTGCCGCTGCAGGTAATAAAATACACTGCCCGCTTTAATACCACTCCTAACTTCTTCAGATCCTGAAAAGTCAGCTTCGTACTCCGCCTGGCAGCAAGGATCCGCCTGGCGCTCTTCACGCCGATCCCCGGCACCCGAAGCAGATTCCCATAAGGTGCTCTGTTGATCTCCATCGGAAAACATTCCAGATGCCGCACTGCCCAGTCCTCCTTGGGATCTAACATGACATTAAAATACGGTCTTCTCTCATCCAACAGTTCCTCGGCCCGGAATCCATAAAACCGGAGCAGCCAGTCCGCCTGGTACAGACGGTGTTCCCGCAGAAGCGGTGGTCCTCCCGGAAGCGCCGGCAGGCTTTTGTCCTCGTTGACTTTTACAAACGCAGAATAGAAGACTCTCTTTAACTCAAACTTCTGATACAGGCTCTCCGCCACATTTAAAATCTGATAATCCGTCTCCGGCGTCGCACCAATGATCATCTGGGTAGACTGTCCGCCGGATACAAAGTGGGGGCTCTTACGGTACAGGAGCAGTTCCTCCTTATTCGCATGGATGCCGTTCTGGATCTGCCGCATGGGGGTCAGAATATTCTTCCGGTGCTTATTCGGTGCCAGTGTCCGAAGTCCCTCCGCTGTAGGGAGTTCCAGGTTCACGCTCATACGGTCTGCCAGGTATCCCATCCGCTGCACCAGCTCCGGATCTGCCCCGGGAATCGCCTTCACATGGACATAGCCATTAAAATGGTAGTGATTCCGAAGCAGCCAAATGGTCCGGTATAATAATTCCATGGTAAACGTAGGATCCTGTACAATGCCGGAGCTTAAGAACAGTCCCTCGATATAATTCCGTCGGTAGAACTCCATGGTCAGGGTGCAGATCTCCTCCGGGGTAAAAGTGGCTCTGGGGACATCGTTGGACTTCCGGTTCAGGCAATATTTGCAATCGAAGATACATTCATTGGTCATCAATATCTTAAGTAAAGAAATACATCTGCCGTCGGAAGAAAAGCTGTGACAGATCCCTGCCTTCGCACAGTTCCCCATATGCTTCCCGTCTCCCTTACGCTCCACACCGCTGGACGTACATGCTACATCAAAACGAGCTGCATCCGTCAGGATCTCCAGCTTCTGCATGATGGACAATTCTCCATTTTGTATAAGATATTCCAAGTTATCACCGCCTCTTACCGAAAATTTCCATAATCAGAACGCTTGTTCTGTTGTATATCTAAATTAGCACATACGTTCGATTTTTGCAAGTGGTTATTTTTTCCGAAAAAAGGCTTGCAAAATCACGCGTTTCGCTGTTAAATAATATAGGAGTATTTTGTAACACAAGCCGCCAGGCGGCAGAATGAGAGGTCAGTATGTCAGATATTGTCATACCTAAAAATTATAAGTCTCAGCTGAACCTGTACGAGACACAGGTTGCCATTAAGACAGTGAAGGACTTTTTCCAGGGATTGTTAGCAGAGCGCCTGCACCTGCTGCGCGTATCTGCTCCTTTATTTGTGGATCCCACATCCGGACTGAACGATAACTTAAACGGTGTGGAGCGTCCTGTAAATTTCCATATTGCTGCACAGGGAGACCGTGAAGCAGAGATCGTACAGTCTCTGGCAAAATGGAAGCGCTATGCCCTGCAGAAGTATGGTTTCAAACCCGGTGAGGGGCTCTACACCGACATGAGTGCCATCCGCCAGGATGAGACCACCGACAACATCCACTCTATCTATGTAGATCAATGGGACTGGGAGAAGATCATCACCAGGGATGAACGGAATCTGGAGACTCTGAAGGAGACCGTCCGCACCGTATACAAAGTTCTGCGCAAGACGGAGAAATATATGTCCATCCATTACGATTACATTGAGGAGATCCTTCCTCACGACATCTTCTTCGTAACTACCAGTGAACTGGAGGAAATGTTCCCTGATTATTCTCCGAAGGAACGAGAATACTACATTGCCAAGGCTAAGGGTGCTGTCTGCATCATGCAGATCGGTGAGACCTTAGAAAATGGTAAGCCTCATGATGGTCGTGCCCCGGACTACGATGACTGGTCTCTGAATGCGGATATCGTGGTATATTATCCGGTTCTGGATATCGCTCTGGAGCTGTCCAGCATGGGTATCCGTGTAGACAAAAAGGCTCTGTTAGACCAGTTACAGAAGGCTGGCTGCCCCGAACGTGCCGAACTTCCTTACCACAAGGCAGTCATTAACGGTGAGCTTCCTCTTACCATCGGCGGTGGTATCGGTCAGTCCCGTATCTGTATGTTCTTCTTAAGAAAAGCTCATATCGGCGAAGTACAGTGTTCTCTGTGGTCCGATGAAGTTATGGAGACTGCAGAAAAGAACGGCTTACAGTTGTTATAAGGCATTGAATTCAAACTTCAAGATCCCCGGAAGATGGAAATCTCCCGGGGATCTGTTTTCCGTTTTTATTCAAAAATCATAAATTTCTCATTTTCAAAGGTTTTCTCGTATCCATATGCATCCATGAACTCACCGATCAACAAAAGTTTGGCATTATCCACGATGAGACTCCGTTCTTTTTCCGTGGGCTGTAATGCCTCCAGAGCATCCTCTCCCGCTTCCAGATACACAGCATATTTTTTCTCTAACAGTACCACCGGACGGTAAGTCGCATCCTCGTCCATCCGTTCCTGCATCTTCTGCATATCCTCTTCCAGCTGTGCGATCTGATAGGAATCCAGATCCGGCCAGGGATTGAATGCCGCAGGCATCTGCAGATAATAGGACAAGGCCGGGATCTGACCGTAGAGCAGCACATCCTTTCCCGCAAGTCCTCCGGTATTCACATACTCTGAGATCTCCTGCATCCATCCGGCGCGTTCCTCACTCATCCACACACCCTTCAAAGTCTCATTATTGGTCACCTGCGCACTGAGCTCCTGCACACCGGTACCCTCGGCAAATACAAAGCTTCTGCCAAACAATCCCACCTGGATAAAAAATAACAGAAAAAAACCACCAAAGAGACATTTTGCAGGAATCGGGGATATGGTCATCCGCTTCCATCGGAAGCTTCCGGCATATTTGCAGAACCGGTAAAACTGCCAATACATATAAGGCAATGCCAGGAACAGATTATTCATGCTGGGATAAAGCTTATTGTTACTTCCAAGAGAAGTGATCAGTACGATCAGGAAGATCAGTCCGCTGAGCAGCTTTTCCTCCCCCGGTGCGGAAGGCATGAATATCCGCCACAGCGTCACCAGGAGCGTCAGCGTTAAAAACGTTACGCCGGGCCAGATAATTGCACCGTAGTTCGTATATTCCGTAGCGCAGAACCCCTGCCGGTACAGCCAGAATATCATGATCACAGCAAGTACCGCACTTACGACCCATTCCAGGATCCGCAGCGCCTTTTTTATCGTGTCCTTCCCTGCATAAGAGTCTCTTACACTAGCTGCGGCGAATTCCAAAAATCCCACCGCTATCATTCCCGCGATCAGGAAGACGCACATCCTAAGCTCCCAGTACAGATTCTGGAGATACCAGTCGAACATCCCCAGGATCATGGATGCGGCGGTATAATCCGTTGCTACCTCCGTCATGGAAAACAGCCTCTGAATGCCTCTTACATACTCATCCATGCTATAACGGATCTGAATGTAACCGAATAATACCAGCAGTGCAGTAAGATACCCCGCCAGGCACATACCGGTATCCTGCAACAGCTTCTTACGAAACCTCCTGCCTGCTGCCTTTTTTCGTGCTTCCTTATTTTCCGTTTCCGCATTTCCCGCAACGTCAACACAATCCTGCGCAATGCTTTTTTGCTCTTCCAGCCAGCAGATGATTCCATATGCCCACACACCTACGATCATCGCCGCTTCCGGCAGATTGGAAAACCTTGCCAGCACGTTACAGCCCAGTGCCACTCCTGCGGCAAACAGTAAACCTCCTTTTCCCCGGGACAGTCCCAGATACAGACAGATCACGGAGATCAGGAAAAATATATAGGTCACATAATTATAAAAAGATCCCGTAGGGCACCAGCAAAAGCTTACTGCTGTAAATTCGCCCAAAAAGGCAAGCCCGGCTGGTATCTTCAGCACTTTTGTACAAAAATAATAGCCCAGAACCGCCAGCAGGCTGATACCTAAGCCCGTGTAAAAATTCATGCCGATCAGTGTCTTCGCTCCGGGCAGCAGACTAAGGCAATGTCCGATGACAGTGGTCAGATAAGTGGAAAACAACCACATGGGATCCATATGCCTGGTTCCCATATATTCAAAATTCGCATAGCCGTAGCCGGTATCCCACAGATCCAGCCCCCAGGCTATATGCCGCAGGGGATACAGTACCAGAACAGCCACGAATACGAACTCCCAGAATCGCCTATGACTCTGACCGCCGGTTCCCGCCATTTTATTTTTTACGTTATCTGTCACTATGATACCTCTCTTTTGAACATATTATCTACTGCCTGGATTTTTTCCGTAAGCACACGATAAGGACGAATGTGCAGGAATATCTTATGCAATCCGCCACAGATATTTTTGCGGATAACATCTACCAGAATTCCCAATACAAATACCACGATCACTGCGATGACAGTCCATAAAAGCAACGATACGGCACCGTCTATGCGATCCGAGCCCAGCCACTTCTGCCATGCATAACGCACCCCAAGGTTCTCATGCAACAGATACACCCCTAACGTATAGGGTGCGATCTTCACCGCCACGCTGCCGATCTTCCCCCGGATATCACTGTCCAGGAACAGGCAAAACAGCCCAACGGAAGCTAAGAACGGGAATATATGATTATATTCATAAGGAATCTTCAGAATCAGTTCCAGGCTGCCGGTGCGCAGATAAAATAAATGCAGCAGCATTGCCTCTCCGAAAGTTCCGATGACGCCGATCAGATACAGCAACAGCGCCCGGGATTTTTTCTGTAAAAAAGGAATTCCGAATCTGCGAAGATATGCGGCTGCACAAAACACACACAGATACCAGATGCAGTCATAGCCCTTGCTATCCTCCTCCAACCGGAAGGGCAGAATGGATTTTATCAGACAAAATGCAGCAAATAGCAGCACCACGGCCACCTGAAACTGCTGCTTCGTCATCCGTCTGAGCCCGATTCCCACGAAGGGTAACAGGATATATAAAAATACATACGCTGTCAGGAACCAGTAATGCCCCATGGTCACCGGGAACAATAATGTCAGATAATAATGCGTACTCACTTCCGCCGCGGGAACGATCCCTGTCACCACCGCCAGCACACCGATGCCCACAGAATACAGCCACAGCTGCAGCCACAACGTAAGCAGCCTGCTCAGTTTAAAAGAGCTTTCGCATAAAAAGTATCCACTGATCATCATATACACATTCACGGCTACGATACAGAATGCTTCCAACAGCCAGGCTGCCATATCCTGCACTGATAAAGGCACTGTCAGATCCGGCAACAGTCCTCCCTTGCCCAGATAGTGCAGCACCACGACCATCATCATTGCCACACAGCGCAGTACTTCCAGATTTGCCATACGTTCTTTTTTCTGCATATCGATCCCTGTTTCCTTCCTGCCATTACTTCCTTCATCTGGTATCATTATATCCCAAACTTTGATACCTACGGATTGCTTCGTGCTACGCACTCCCACAATCCTACCCAATATTCGCATATCGTGGGATTATCATCCCACTTTTATGCTCATATCGGGGCGGGTCCCAAGGTCTTTCATCCACCTATGAGCAAGCTCATGTGGATTTAGACCTTTTGACCCTGGCATCATTAAATAATGTTGAAATATTTGACCGAACCGGTCTGATTAAATGATTTTAGAAATTCACATCTATGATACATCAAATGTGAACTGGCTCCCGCCTCGACAGACGGCAAGCAACAAGTTTGTATCAATGGTGGGATTCGATCTCCCAACCGATGAATGTATTATATATCTTTTGTATTTGGATGTCTATAGTAAGTAACTATATTTTTTAACTTTGTGAGATTTTTACAAAACCTTTTTACAAAAACTGACACCCCTCAATTCCATACAATAAAAGCACCCCCGGAACGCCCAGAACTCCGGTTGTTGTCACGCTGATCACATTGCAGCCAACCTTAAGATCCACTCCTGCATTGTCAAAAACCTGATTTAAGAAAAAAACACATGCCATCCCAATAATTATCCGTACCAGAAAACGAGAAATATACTTCATAAAAGCACCCTGTCCTTTTTCTAAATTGTATGAACTCTACTGACAATTCAGTACAGATTGCAGCAAGAAAGTCCTGAATATAAAAAGTATTATACTTTACTCCGGGAGATGAACATACAAGTGGTAGGCTCGCTCTCCACTGATGCCATCGAAAAGCTCATCGCAGGTTTCATGGGCGACGAGACTTGTCATGGCACAGCACAAGAGGTGCA